>Ga0105049_10000605_pt1 | contig 40073 bp, 37 predicted proteins | sample MAT06_FD_78087 | JGI IMG/M metagenome (GOLD analysis project Ga0105049, IMG submission 78087) | Freshwater microbial communities from Lake Fryxell liftoff mats and glacier meltwater in Antarctica - MAT-06 | ecosystem: Environmental > Aquatic > Freshwater > Ice > Liftoff microbial mat | place...
CGGCAGGCTGCCCCTGATCGGGGTGGGCGGTGTAGGGTCTGCCGAGCAGGCCTATGCCAAGATTAGGGCCGGGGCCAGCGCCGTGCAACTGTATACAGCGATGGTCTATCGGGGCCTGTCGCTGGCGGCCGACATCGCCCGCGGCCTTGACCGGCTGCTGGAGCGGGACGGATTTGGGACCGTCGCTGCAGCAGTCGGCACCGACCGGGAGCGCTGGCTGAAATGATCGCGCTGCGACGTATCGGCCAGCGGGGGTTTCACACTCCGGCACCCCCGTGGGATATTTGACAACAGAAAATGAACAAGGAGGCGACGGCAGGTCAGGCCAGGCCTGCGCGCGCCTCGATCCTTGGGTAAAGCCGCGCCAGCGTGATGGCGCGGGTGGCATTCAGCACCATCAGCGCTGCCCAAAGTCCGTGGTTGCCAAGCCAGGGCGTCAATACCCAAAGCGCGCCCAGATAGATCAGCACTGACTGCAACATGGCGTTGCGCATGTCGCGGGTCTGGGTGGCACCGATGAAGATGCCGTCGAGCATCCAGCTGGCGATGCCGATCACCGGTGCCACCATGACCCATGGCAGATAGGCCCGCGCGGCCAGCCGCACGTCAGGCGCATTGGTCAACAGGTCGATCAGCCCTGGCCCCCAGATCCAGAACACCAATGCCAGTGTCACGGCGCCGCCGACACCCCATTGGGATGTCATTACTGCTGATCGCCGCACCACTCCCACCGACCCTGCGCCGATTGCCAGCCCCACCAGTGCCTCGGCAGCAAAGGCAAAGCCATCCAGCCCGAATGCGGTAAATTGCAGGAACTGCAGCAGCACCTGATTGGCGGCGAGCGTGAGGGTGCCAAACCCGGCACCCAGAAACACAAAGGCGGTGAAACTGAACTGCAGCACCACCGACCGGATCATGATGTCCGAATTGACCAGCAGCATCCGTCGCAGCCGTGCGCCTTCCAGCAACTGGGCCCAGTTCCGCCATGCCCCACGGGCAAACACCGCACGGCAGAACCACAGGCCAGCCGTCAGCCCGGTCCACTCGGCCAGCAGCGAGGCCACGGCCACCCCCGGAACTCCCCAGCCCAGCCGCAGCACAAACAGCAGATCCAGCCCGATATTCATCAGGTTGATCCCAAGCTGCACCACCAGCACCGCGCGCGTCCGCTCCTGCGCGATCAGCCAGCCGGTGACGGCATACATGCAGATCGTCGCCGGTGCGCCCCAGATGCGGATGGCCAGATAGGTGCGCGTCAGGTCCTCAACCTCGGCACTGGCCGGGGCGATGCGAAACGCGAGCCAGATCAGCGGGCCCTGCAACACCACCAGCACCATCCCCGCCGCAGCGCCGATCATCAGCGACCGCAGCAGAATGGCACCACCTTCGGCCACTTCACCCGCCCCCCGCGCCTGCGCGGCTAGGCCGGAGGTGCCCATGCGCAGAAATCCGAATATCCAGTAGACCGAAGCCAGAACAACAGCGCCCAACCCCACAGCACCAATCGGGGCTGCCAGACCCAACTGCCCGACAACGCCGGTATCCACCGCGCCCAACAGCGGCACCGTGGCGTTTGACAGCACGATCGGCAGCGCGATGCGCAGCACCCGTGCGTGGGTCAAGGGAACGTCAGCCATTGTCAGCGACCGCAGCACCCGGCGCAGGCATCAGAAAATGCCCCGTCGCCTGAGCAAACAGCCTTGCCCGGTTGTCCTGCCATGCTTCGACGTGAACCGAGGCATAGCGCCGCCCGGACCGGTTGACCCGCGCCCGCGCATAGGCATCACGCGGCAGACCGGGGCGCAGGTAATCTACAGAAAAATCAATGGTTTTCGGCAAACCCGGGGCATCCTTGCCCAAGGGATCAAAAGCCCCGCTTTCCAGCGGCTCCCACACTTGCGCCCAGCTCAGTTCGATGATCGCCGTCACTTCCAGAAAGGCAGCGGTTGCACCGCCGTGCAGTGCCGGCAGGGCCGGATTGCCGATCAGCTTTTGGTCAAAGCGCAAGACGGCCGTCAACTCATCGCCGCGCCGGTCAAAACTGATGCCAAGAAAACCGATATAGGGCACGCCGGCAATCAGCGCCGCCAGCGCCGCGTCGCGCCGCTGCTTGACCAATTGCACCGCTTCGGGGCGCGGGCGGTTCATCCCCCTGCACCGCGTTCGGCGGTGAAGCTGCCCGTTGCCGTGGCCACCGGGCGCGACGTGTCATCGTCACAGGCGACAGCGCGGATAAAGGCGACGCTCCTTGTCATGTGATGGCATTCGGCGCGGGCGGTGATCCTTTGGCCCGGCGTTGCCGGGCGCATATAGTCGATCCGCAGGCTGATGGTGGCCGTCGCCAGCGGCGCTTCGGCATGGCATAGCACGGCCGCGCCACCACAGGTATCCATCAGCGCCGAAACCGCACCGCCATGAATGACGCCGGTAGCCGGATCCCCCACCAATGCCAGGTCATAGGGCATTGAAATGACCGCCACACCCTTGCCGATCTGTTCGATCTGCATGCCAAGTGCGCGCGAATGCGGCAATGCAGAAATGAACTGCTGAGCCAAAGCCAACTGTGCCTCGGTCAGATGTGTCTGGGTCATCGGTGCCGTCCCATGTCTGGAACCACGATCCTTGTCTGCCCCGGTCGCCGCTGCAAGGCCTGAAAGGGGAGCGATTGCGGATTAGCACCAGAACGGCTAGATTTGCGGCGTGGACAGCCCCGGGGTTGCCGATGCCCGATGATCGCCTCAGCTTCAAGGATATGTGCGCGCGGTTCGAGGTAACCCCCCGCACCCTGCGCTACTATGAATATATTGAATTGCTGCAACCCGCCAAGGAAGGCCGCGCGCGCTTTTACGGCCCGCGCGAAGTGGCGCGCTTGACGCTGATTCTGCGGGGCCGCCGCTTTGGGTTTTCACTGGAGGAAATCCGGCAATGGCTTGCCCTGTATGGAAAATCCGGAACCAACGCCCAGGCCGAAGCGCTGGTCGCCATGGCTGACCGACAGTTGGTTGAACTGAACCGGCAAAGGTCGGATATCGACAGCGCCATCAGTGATCTGGCGGCACTGCGTGTGCAGGCGCTCAGCGATCTGTCGCACTGAACCGGGCAAGAGACCGACGATTTTCCACGCCGGTCGATGACGTGACGTTTCGTTTACCTCAACGTCAACTATAGTCTATATCAAAGACCGAGGTGAGTGCACCCTGCCTTTCCCCACAGTGATTTGCGAGTTCAAAGGCTGATGATGACCGAAGCATTGATGACGATCCGCGAAATGTCCGAAGCTTACTCGGTCACCGCCCGTACCTTGCGGTTCTATGAGGGAAAGGAACTGCTGGCTCCGTTGCGCGAAGGGCAAAAACGGCTGTTCACCAGACGCGACCGCGCGCGGCTGACGCTGATCCTGCGCGGCAAGCGCTTCGGCTTTTCGCTGGAAGAGATCAGGCAGCTGCTGGAGCTTTATGACCGGGACGACAGCCAGTTGACGCAACTCACCCGGACCCATGATGTGGCACAGGCCCGCCTTGCCGATATGGAACATCAGCGGGCAGATCTTGACCTTGCCATCGCCGATCTGCGCGCCGAACTGGCGACGGTGGGTGCCATGATCGCCGCTCGCCGCCAAAGTACCGCCGCCGAATAACCCCTGATCCGAAGGGATTGCCATGCCGATCTACCACGCCCCCGTCAAAGACCTGCAATTCGTGCTGCATCAGGTGCTGGATGTCACCACCACCGGCATCCCCGGGTATGACGAGATGGAGCCTGACTTTACCGCCGCTGTACTGGAAGAGGCCGGAAAACTGGCGCGCGACGTGCTGGCCCCGCTCAATCAGGTGGGCGACCGCGAAGGTTGCAGGCTGGAAAATGGCGTTGTCCGCACACCCAAAGGGTTCAAGGCGGCCTATGATCAGATGAAGGCGGGCGGCTGGATGGGTCTGGACTGCGATCCTGACTTTGGCGGCCAGGGTATGCCCTATGTGCTGGGAACCGCCGTTGGCGAAATGTTCGTTTCGGCCAACATGGCGTTCAACATGTATCAGGGCCTGACCCACGGCGCCTATTCGGCAATCCATGCACACGGCACCCCGGCGCAGAAAGCCACCTACCTGCCGCCGATGGTGGCAGGCGATTGGTCCGGAACCATGAACCTGACCGAGCCCCATTGCGGTACCGATCTGGGTCTGATGCGTACAAGGGCGGAACCGCAGACCGATGGCAGCTACCGCATCACCGGGCAAAAGATCTTCATTTCGGCGGGCGACCATGACCTGACTACCAATATCGTGCATCTGGTGCTCGCCAAAGCAGCGGGCGGCGGCGAAGGCACCAAGGGGATCTCGTTGTTCATCGTGCCAAAATTTCTGGTCAACGCAGATGGCAGCGCAGGCGACCGCAACAGCCTGTCGGTCGGCAAGATCGAGGAAAAGATGGGCATCCACGGCAATGCCACCTGTGTGATGAACTATGACGGCGCGACCGGCTATCTGCTGGGGGAATTGCACAAGGGCATGCGCGCTATGTTCACCATGATGAACGAAGCCCGGCTGGGTGTGGGGCTGCAGGGATATGCACAGGCCGAAGTGGCTTACCAGAACGCGCTGGCCTATGCCAAAGACCGGCTTCAGGGGCGCGATGTGACGGGGGCCAAGAACCCGACCGGCCCGGCTGATCCCTTGATCGTCCACCCCGATATCCGCCGCAATCTGATGGATCAGAAAAGCTTTGTCGAAGGGGCACGGGCGCTGACACTGTGGGGGGCACAGCTGATCGACACTTCGCGCCGGTCGGGCGACGCCGATGCCGAAGGACTGATCTCGCTGCTGACCCCGGTCATCAAGGGCTTTCAGACCGACAAGGGCTTTGATTGCGCCATCGCCGCCCAGCAAATCTGGGGCGGCCATGGCTATATCGAAGAACAGGGCATGAGCCAGTTCGCCCGCGATGCCCGCATCGCCATGATCTACGAAGGTGCCAACGGCATTCAGGCGCTGGATCTGGTGGGCCGCAAACTGGCGCAGGACGGCGGCAAACACGTCATGGCGTTTTTCGAGATGGTCAAGGGCTTCATCAAGGAAAACGAAGCTGACGCGGTGCTGAAGTCCGATTTCCTCGATGCGCTGAAACAGGCCTCGAAAGACCTGCAGGCGGCGGCGATGTATTTCATGCAGAACGGCTTGAAATCGCCAAACAATGCGCTGGCCGGATCCTATGACTTCCTGCACCTGTTCGGCCATGTTGCCACGGGTCTGATGTGGGCGCGGATGGCTAAAGCTTCCGCCGCCGCGCTGGCGTCCGGCACACCGGATCCGGCCTTCCATCAGGCCAAACTGGCAACCGGTCGCTATTACATGGCGCGGCACTTGCCCGCGACGGCGCTGCACCTTGCGCGCATTCAGACCGGCGGTGAAACAGTCATGGCCCTTGCCGCCGCAGACTTCTAGACTGGGCAGAACCAAGGATCGTGCCGATGCCCAAACGCCTGCGCCTGACCCGCCGCTTTCCCATTGCGATGACTGAAGATGGCTTTCGCAACCTCAAGCGCTTCTCGGCAGAGGCCGGGCTGGACGAGGGCGAGGCGCTGAGTTTCCTGTTCGAGAACTTCACCTCGGTCATCAACCAGGACAACCTGACCCACCGCCTGCGGCTGTTCAATTCGGAACTGGAGGCGCGCAAGAAATGATCGCCCTGTTTCAAAAAGAGAACAGCAGATGGATATTTGAACCGATAAGAAACCCATCAAGGCGCGTCATGGGGCAGCCGCCGCCGGTACTGCTACTTGATATACGCAGAACTGCGTTGGAGGAGTGCGCCCCGGCCAGGGGATCGTCAAATCCATATGGGGTCTCCACGCAAGACCGGGGCGGCTTCTCATCGGGCGGTCATCGGCTTCCCAGCCTGTACCGCGCGATCAGACTACCGGAAACATGGTTAACAAAACGTGTTTCTTATTGGTGAAAATATCCCACGGGGGTGCGGGGGTGTGAAACCCCCGCTTCTGACCGGGGCAACGGAGCGAACATGATGACAGCGACCCTCTACTGCTTTGGCGAAAGCGGCAATGCCTACAAGGCGGCGCTGGCGATGGAACTGGCCGGGATGGAGTGGGAGCCGCGCTATGTCGATTTCTTCAACGGCGAAACCCGCACCCCGGCGTTTCGCCTCCTCAATGACATGGGCGAAGTGCCGGTGCTGGTCGATGGCGATATCACGCTCACCCAATCGGGCGTGATCCTCGACTATATCTCGTCGAAAACCGGCAAACTTGGCGGGCGCAGCGCGGCAGAAAGGCGCGACGTGTTGCGCTGGCTGTTCTGGGACAATCACAAGCTTTCCACCCAGATCGGCATGAGCCGGTTCCAGATGAATTTCATCCCGGAAGCCAAACGCCCGCCGGAGGTCATCACCTTCATGCAGGCCCGTCTGAAATCGTCCTACACGATATTGAACAGCCGGCTGGAGGGCCGCAAATGGCTGACCGGAGACAGCATGACCATCGCCGACCTGTCCTGTTGCGGTTACCTTTATTACCCCGAGCCCTTCGGATTTTCTCGGGCCGACTGGCCCGATATCGACCGTTGGCTGGACCGGATTTCCGCATTGCCCGGCTGGAAACATCCTTATGACCTGATGCCCGGCAATCCGTCGGACCGTGCCGCCCCGGCCCCAACCAAGTGAGGATAAGATGACCGAAGCTTTCATCTATGATGCCATCCGTTCCCCCCGGGGCAAGGGCCGCGCCGACGGGGCGCTGCAGGAAGTGACTGCGGTCCGGTTGTCGGCGCTGATGCTCGATGCGATCAAGGGCCGCAACGCACTGGATACCCGCGCCATCGAGGATGTCATCTGGGGCAATGTCACCCAGGTGGGTGAACAGGGCGGCTGTCTTGCCCGTTCCGCGGTGCTGGCGTCGGGGTTTGACCAGCAGGTACCGGGCCTGTCGATCAACCGGTTCTGTGCCTCGGGGATGGAGGCGGTGAACATCGCGGCGGCGCAGGTCCGGGGCGGCGCTGGGCAGGCCTATGTGGCGGGCGGGGTCGAGATGATGGGGCGTGTTGCCATGGGGTCCGACGGGGCCGCCATCGCCGTCGACCCCTCCTTGGCGATGGGCACCTATTTCGTGCCGCAGGGTATATCCGCCGATATCATCGCCACCGAATACGGCTTTTCGCGTGACGATGCCGATGCATTGGCGGTGGAAAGCCAGCGCCGCGCCGCGCAGGCATGGGCCGAGGGGAGGTTCGGAAAATCTGTCATTAAAGTTAATGATATAAATGGGTTGCCGATCCTTTCCATCGATGAATACATGCGCCCTGCCACCGACATGCAAAGCCTTGGCGCGCTGAAACCGGCCTTCAAGGAGATGGGTGAGGCGATGCCGGGTTTCGACAAGATCGCCTTGATGAAATATCCGCATCTGGAGCGGATTGCGCATATACACCATGCCGGCAATTCCTCGGGGATCGTGGATGGAGCGGCGGCAGTTCTGATCGGCAGCGCCGAGTTTGGCGTGGCCCAAGGGTTGAAGCCGCGTGCCCGCATCCGCGCCACCGCCAAGATCGGCACCGATCCCACCATCATGCTGACCGGGCCGGTGCCGGTCACCGAGAAAATCCTGAAAGGCGCCGGAATGACCATTGCCGATATTGACCTGTTCGAGGTTAACGAAGCCTTTGCCGCCGTGGTCCTGCGCTTCATGCAGGCATTCGATGTCGATCCATCCCGTGTCAATGTGAACGGCGGCGCGATTGCCATGGGCCATCCGCTGGGGGCAACCGGCGCGATGATCATCGGGACCCTGCTCGATGAATTGGAGCGCACCGGCAAATCCACCGGTCTGGCCACACTTTGCGTGGCCTCCGGCATGGGTGCGGCGACAATCATCGAGCGGGTGTAAGAGTCCACATCGCAAATCCGGAGTTGCAAATGCCGATCATCGACCAAACCAAATGCCCGCTAAAATCCGGGTCGATCTACCCCGCGCCCTATGATGCCTATGTTGCCGGGCGGTCGTCGCTTCGGCTGGGCGAGGCCGGTGGGTTGACGCAGTTCGGGGCCAATCTGGTGATCCTGCAGCCGGGGGCGAAAAGTTCGCTGCGGCACTGGCATCACAACGAAGATGAGTTCGTGATGGTGACACAGGGTGAATGCACGCTCGTACAGGACGAAGGCGGCACGGTGATGCGGGCGGGCGACTGCGCGGCATTCAAGGCCGGGGATCGCAACGGCCATCAGTTCGTCAACCATAGCGATGCCGAGGCGCGGTTTCTGGTGGTGGGCACCAAGGCCCCGACCGAGCGCGCCGAATATTCCGATGTCGATCTGGTGGTGGATCTGGCACCGGGTGAGAAAAGCGGCGCGCGGTTTGCCTATCGTGACGGCACCGACTACGCTGGCCCGCGATGATCCTGCGCCAAGGTACCGTGGCCATCGGACAGCGCTCGCAAGAGCGCGAGGCCAGCTTTGGCCCGCTGGTAGAGGTGCGCCTGTCGGAGGCCGGTGGCCTGACCCAATTCGGTGCCTCGGTCGAAGAAATGCCACCCGGTTCCCACACCTCGGAGCGCCATTGGCATGAGGAAGAGGATGAGTTTCTGCTGGTACTGCCGGGCGAAGTGACTGTGGTTGACAATGACGGCACGCATGTCCTTGGCCCCGGTGATGCCACCTGCTGGCCTGCCGATGTCGCCAATGCCCATCATGTCTGGAACCGTTCTGCCCGGCAAAGTCGCCATCTGATCGTCGGCACCCGACTGGCTGAGGAAGTGGTGCACTATCCTGATCTGGGGCGGTTTCAGACTGACCGGGATGGCCGCTGGCAGGTGACGGGACCCGGCGGCGCAGCGCTGCGACAGGGGGAGTTGCCTGACCTGCAGCGGGCGCGGCCCGATGATCTGGCATGGCACCGCAGTCAGCGCAGCGGCAAACCCGGGTTGATCCTGCGCAAGGGAGCCGCAGAAATTGACCGCGGCACCCCGGAACAGACCGCAGCGATGGGGGCGTTTGAGGGCGAGCTTTTGTCCCACGGCTCCGGCATCACCCAGTTCGGCGCCTTCATCGAAACCCTGTTCCCCGGCACGCGGTCATCGGATCGCCACTGGCATGAACGCGAGGACGAGTTTCTGCTGATGCTGGAGGGAGAGGCGACACTGGTGGATAATGATGGCCCGCACCTGCTGGTGGCGGGCGATGCCGCCTGCTGGCCCTTTGGCGTTGCCAATGGCCATCACCTGATCAACCGGTCGCAAAGCCCTTGCCGCTATCTGATCGTCGGGTGGCGCACCCCGGATGATGTGGTCCACTATTCAGACATCGACAAAGTTTACCGCCGCCAGGATGGCGTGGTGCAGCGCACCCGCCGCGACGGATCACCACTTTAGGGGCATGGGATGAAGGCGCTGGAAACCTATCAATCCTACCTTGACCAGCGCGCGCGCGCCTGCATGGCGGGTGATTTCGACAGTTTCGCGGCTGGTGTCGCCCTGCCCTTTTGTCTGTTGACCGAAACCGCCAGCCTGATTGTGGAAACCCGCGAGGATCTGCGATTGGGCTTTGAAGATTTCTGCCGGACGCTGGCGAGTCAAAAGATCACAAATATGATAATCTTGGCCGAAGGCGCGGTTCATCTGGGTGAAACCCTGATTGCCGGGCGATATGTGACGCATCTGCTGTCGCATGCCAACCGCGCCGTGCCGCCCTATCGCAGCCAGATGGTGCTGCGCCTTGTCGATGGCCAATGGCAGGCCGCTTCCATTGCCAATTCCATGACCAACAACCGGTGGCCCATTCTGGTGCCAGAGGTTTCGCCCGATACCGAAAGGGGCTGATGATGAATGATTTTACCGCTGCCACCGATGCCGATGGCGTGTCGACCATCACCTGGGACGTTCCCGGGCGGTCGATGAATGTCCTGTCTTTGGCGGGTCTGGCCGCACTGGCCGGGCTGGTCGATGCCGCGCTGGCCGACTGTTCGGTCAAGGGGATCATCATCACCTCGGGCAAAAAGGATTTTGCCGGCGGGATGGATCTGAATGTCATCGCCAAGATGCGCGACGATGCCGGGGATGAACCGGCGCGCGGGCTGTTTGACGGGGTGATGGCGATGCACGCGATCCTGCGGCGGATCGAACGGGCGGGGATGGACCCGAAAACCCTGATGGGCGGCAAACCGGTGGTGGCCGCGCTGCCCGGTACCGCCATGGGGATCGGGCTGGAAATCCCGCTCGCCTGTCACCGCATCATCGCCGCCGACAATCCGCGCGCCAGGATCGGGCTGCCCGAGATCATGGTGGGGATTTTCCCCGGGGCAGGTGGCACCACGCGGCTGTCACGCAAGCTGGGGGCGCTGGGGGCCTCGCCCTGGCTGCTGGAGGGCAAGACCGACAGCCCGGACAAGGTGAAGGCTGCGGGTATCATTGACGAAGTGGTGCCCGCCGATCAGTTGCTGGCGCGGGCCAAAGAGTGGGTTCTGGCAGCGAAACCCGCCGATCTGGTCAAGCCGTGGGACCGCAAGGATTACAAGATGCCGGGCGGTGCGCCCTATCACCCGGCGGGGTACATGATGTTTGTCGGGGCATCGGCCATGGTCAATGGCAAGACCCAAGGGGTCTATCCCGCCGCCCGTGCCTTGCTGTCGGCGGTGTATGAAGGGGCTTTGGTGCCGTTTGATGTCGCGCTGAAGATCGAGGCGCGCTGGTTTACCAATGTGCTGATGAACCCCTCCTCCTCGGCAATGATCCGCAGCCTGTTTGTCAACAAGGAAGCGCTGGAAAAGGGGGCCGCACGCCCGGCGGTTCCGGATCAGTCGGTCAAGCGGGTCGGGATCATTGGTGCCGGCATGATGGGGGCGGGTATCGCCTATGTTTCCGCCAATGCCGGGATCGAGGTGGTACTGATCGATGCCGATCAGGCGGCGGCAGACCGTGGCCGTGCCCATTCCGCCGACCTGCTCGACAAGGGGATCAAGCGCGGCAAGGTCACCCAAGCGACGAAAGACGAGGTTCTGGCCCGGATCACTGCCACCACGGACTACGCGACCCTGACAGATTGCGACCTGATCGTTGAAGCCGTGTTTGAGGATCCGGGCGTCAAGGCCAAGGTTACCGCGCAGGTCGATGCCGCCACGCGGGCCGACACGATCTTTGCCACCAACACCTCCACCTTGCCGATCACCGCCTTGGCCCGCGCCTCGGCCCGCCCGGATCAGTTCATCGGCATCCATTTCTTTTCCCCGGTCGACAAGATGAACCTGGTGGAAATCATCAAGGGCAAAGATACCGGCCCGCGCGCCGTGGCCAAGGCGCTGGATTTCGTGCGCCAGATCCGCAAGACCCCGATTGTGGTCAATGATGCCCGGTTCTTCTACGCCAACCGCTGCATCATTCCTTATCTGAACGAAGGGATGCGGATGGTGGCCGAAGGCGTGACCCCGGCGCTGATCGAAAATGCGGCGAAGCTGGTGGGAATGCCGCTGGGGCCGCTGCAACTGGTTGATGAAACCTCGATTGATCTGGGGGCCAGAATCGCCAAGGCCACCAAAGCGGCGATGGGCGATGCCTATCCCGATGGCGCGGTGGATCAGGTGCTGTTCTGGATGGCCGATCAAGGGCGGCTGGGGCGCAAGGCGCAGGCGGGGTTCTATGCCTATGACGCCGCCGGCCAGCGCATCGGCCTGTGGGACGGGCTGGCCCATTTCCCGCACCATCCGGACCCGGAACTGGCCGAAGTGCAACATCGGCTGTTGTTTGCGCAAGTGCTGGAGGCGGTACGGGCGCTGGAAGAAGGCGTGCTGACCGACATCCGCGAGGGCGATGTCGGCGCGATTCTCGGCTGGGGCTTTGCGCCATGGTCGGGCGGGCCGTTCAGCTGGCTCGATATCATCGGCGCGGCGAAAGCGGTAGAGATTTGCCAAGGGCTGGCTGCCCGCCACGGTGCCCGCTTTGCACCGCCAAAGCTGTTGATCGACATTGCGGCAGCCGGCGACGGCTTCTACCGCCGCTTTGCCCCGCAACCACAGGCGGCCTGACTGGACGCCTGAATCTCGTCGGCCTCGATCATCAGCGCCACCAGACGCTGCGCCCGATCCAGTGCCAGCGGCAGATAGGCGCCGGCGGCGGGGATCAGATCCAACGACATGTCCATCCCGGCAATGGCACCGCAATGCAGCACGCCGGAACCATTGGCATAGACCAGCTGATCCTCGGCAAAGCGGATCGACACGATGTCGATTGCCCCGTGCGGGCAGACCCGGCTGATACCGCGATAGCCTTCCAGCGCGGCGGCGGGCACCAGCGCAAAGGGGTCACCAAACAGCATTTCGGCCAGATCGCTTTCCAGCATCACATTTTGATCCGGCAACAGCAGCATGGCGCGGCGGTTGCCCAGAACCCCGACGGGCACCGCAAGGGTCCACATGGATTTCGGGCAGGTCCCCTGGCCGCGCCACAGTATCCGGCGCGAAACGTCCAGCACGGTTGCAGCACCATTGTCAAAGGTCAGAACCTCGGACCCGGGGCGCAGTTGCTCAACCGGCAGCCACCTGCGGTCAGTGGCAATCAAGGTGCCGGCGGCGATGCCTTCGGCAAAGGCGGTTTCGATTGTCCGGGCCGCAGCGCCTCCCCAGGCTTCACTGCGATCAGCATAATCGGCGGCAATCATCGGCTTGACGCGGCGCATCCATCCCGTCATCATTTTTTCCCTTGTCGAAGTCCTGGCAGCTTTGACTTCCACCCAGCTCTGCCATTTTGGCTGATTCGCTTGCCCGAACTTGGCCGTGATTGCGACCTAAAAACGGCAGAGTTTCGGCGCAGATGTGAGTTTTGCCTTAATCGGGGGACAGGTTCCGCCTTCGAAACAATCGCGGCACCAAACTAGCTGAAGCTGTAGCCAAACCGGGCGATGTCGTCGTGGCAGAGCGCCGCCACCCGCGCCGCATCGCGGTCGCTGTAGTAGCCGCGGTAATCCGGGTGCCGTCCGCTTTCATTGGCGCGCGGCAAGGGCAGCAGACTGAAACCCAGATGGCGATGCAGCGGCTCTGCATCCGCTTCCAGATGCTCCAGCCGGAGCCAGGCGCTGCAATGATCTGCCCCGGTGCTGTCGCACAGATAACGGCGATAGGGCCAGGCCGACAGACTTTCGGCGGTATGGCCATGCCACAGAAACTCGGGGAAGGTCAGCGCCTTTGCCAGTGATACTGAAGTATTTTCAAAGTGTTGAACCCGTAGCCAGTGGTAGTAGCTGACCAGCCTGTCCCACGGATTGCGCACCAGCGTAAAGATGAACAGTTGGTCCGCTTCGCCGGGGTGCAACAGCCCGTCCAGGTCTGACAACGCCGAATGTTTCCACAGGCGGCCCGAGGTGGCGAAGCCCTGAAACCGGTGCCGCCGTGCCCGCGCCTTGGGTGTATCGCCCACCAGCAGATCATCCTTCATCGCCCGGGCTTCCAGCGCCAGGCTCAGCGCGGTGCCCCCGGTTTTCGGGATATGGATGAACAGATAGCCACGCCCCCTAGATAGGATCATTGCTGCCAACCTGTGGCGAATGCGCACAAATCCATCGGCTTCCACCGTTCAGGCAGGCAGGGCTGCGCCACATTCCCGACCAATTCGCCCCCCTCATGGATCAATGTCGCGCCGTAGGGCACAAAGCCCACTGTGCCGCGCAAACCCGCCCCCTGCCACAGCGATTGTAGCCTGTGTCGCCCTGCGCTATCGTCACCCAAAGCAGAGCAGTCTGGCAATGAAACAAGAGTAAAGCAGCAGGGCCCCTTCGTCGGATGACGGCGCTTACCCGATATCAGCGGTTGGAATGTCTGGGCATCTGGCGGGAAAAGCCAGAGGCGCAGCGCCGCGATGTGGTGGTATCGCTTGGCGACGCCTCGCTTATGATATCCGACAGTCGCAGTGACACGGCGCTGACCCATTGGTCGCTGCCTGCGGTTTTGCGGATCAATCCCGGCCACCTGCCCGCGCTTTATTCCCCGGCCCCCGATGCCCCCGAAGTGCTGGAACTGGAAGATGCCACGATGATCGCGGCCTTGGGTCAGGTTCATCTGGTCATAACCGCGGGCCGCCGGCGCCCCGGCAGGCTGCGCCAGGCCCTGCTGATTTCCGGTCTGGCGCTGGTGCTGGGACTCGGCATCTTCTGGATGCCGGATGCACTGGTGAAACATACCGTGCAAGTGGTGCCGGCCAGCAAACAGGCCGAGGTGGGCCGCCTGATCCTGGCTGACCTGTTGCCGCTGACCGGCGCCCCCTGCAACCAGCCTGAAGGTCTGGCGGCGCTGCAAAAGCTGCGTGACCGTATCCTTGGCCCGCGCAACGGGGAACTCGTGGTGCTGCCGCAAGGCATTGGCAGCACTGCAAGATTGCCGGGAAATGTTGTCCTGATTTCCGACATCCTGCTGGCAACGCAGGATAATCCCGACATTCTTGCAGGATTTGTCGCGGCAGAGGCGCTGCGCGCCGACCTGGCTGATCCGATGATTGTTCTGTTGAAATATCTCGGGCTGCGCGCCACCTTTACCCTGTTGACCACCGGTGACCTGCCCGAAGGTGCCTTGCGTGGCTATGGCGACCGCCTGATCGCCGATGGCAACCGCACAATTGGCGACGCCGCGCTGATCGATCGCTTTACCCAGCTTGGCATTCCCACCACACCCTATGCCCGCGCCATCGACCCGGCCGGAGACATCACCAGGGCGCTGGTCGAGGCCGATCCATTCGGCACAACGCCGCCGCCCCTGCCGGTACTTGCTGACAGTGACTGGGTGACGCTGCAAGGGATCTGCGGGATCTGAACTAGAAACGCCCCACTTTGGGGTGGGGCGCTCTGCCTGCAGTACCTGCTTGTTATTATTATCGAAAGTACCGCTCAATTCCGGGCAAAGGCGTCATCAAATCCTGACGCCCTTGTTTTCGCCAGTGCCATCGCCACCTGCTCCTGCCCGGCAAATGGCCCTGCCAGCACGATCTGCAGGGATTTGCCGTTACGGGTAATCGCCGAGATTTGTACCGGCAATCCCGCAGCCTTCAGCCGCGCTGCGGCTGCAGTGGCGTTGGCGGCAACCCCGAAGCTGCCAACCTGCACAAACCGGCCGCCAGCCGTTGCAGCCGGGGCATTCATCGCAGAAAGCCGCCCGGTCTTCTGATCGGACAGCGAGGTATAGGGATATTCCAGATAGGCGAAATCCATCGTCACATCCTTGCCCGATGTGCGGTCGATCAGGCGGCGCGGCGTGTCGTCCGACCACACCAATCGCATCGCCGCATCGCCAGCCGCCGATTGCGACCCCCGTGTGGTGCTCAGCCGCCCGTCAGTCCACGCCAGCTTGTAACCCTTTGGCACCAATGGCGCGGCGGCCCGGCCCCCGGCAGTCGCGGCCCCGGTCGCGCCGGTGACAACACCAGCAACATCTGCGCGGCCAACCACCAGATACGTCGCGCCTTTTCCGCATTTGACCACCAGCCTGCCGTCATCAACCAAGAACAGCTGATTGATCCGCGCCAAACCGTCGCATTGTGCCGGGGCCGCTGCGGCAACCTGCAGGGCCGGTGCCACGGCCCGCACTGGCTCTGCCCGCACTGGCGCAGCAGCAGCAGCCGACGCTCCGGCCCGAACCACTGGGGCCGGGGCAGCAACGGCTTTGGCACCTGATCCAACCAGCAGATAAACCGGCACGCCGCTACGCGCCTCACCACAGGCCACGACCCTTCGACCGTCGCTCAACTGCCGTTCGGCGATGCCGGCAATCGGGCCGGGGCATTGTGCCGGATTGGCCACCAGTTGCACCTTCATCCGCTCCGAAGCGGGCTTTGCTGCCGGTGCTGCGGTTGCAACCCGGGCTGCAACGTAGCTTTCGGGGGCAACTGTGGCCGCTACGCGGGCTGCCGGCCTTGCTGCTGGAAGGGCCGCCCCGGACGCAGCAGGCTGCACGGCAGCGGTCGGCTGCACGGCAACAACTGGCTGCACGACCGGTCTTGCGACCACGGGCGCTGCAGCCACCACCCGCGCAGGTTCTGCCACCACCACAGGTGCCGCACTGGCCTTTTGCCCGCAGACCGGTTTGCGGTTGTTGCCGACCCTTGGCACCCAGGTTGTGGTGCCGCCGTACCCGGCCCGGATGAAAACGCAGCCCCGGCTGTCGACGAACTGATCCGACTTGAAACCCGGCGGCGGCAGTTCACTTGGCCCGCTGATGGCCCGCAAGGATTGCGCCGCAACAGGTGCACCGATCCATACGGCTGCGCACAACGCAACCGCGGCAATTTTCCAACCACGCATGACTACCCCCTGTAGCTGGACAGAAGATGCCGGATCATCGGTGCCTAGTAAAGTGAAATATGGCCTATTTAGTACCAAACATGCGATCACCCGCATCCCCTAGCCCGGGGACAATATATCCATGGTCATTCAGCCGCTCATCTACCGCTGCTGTGACGATCGGCACGTCAGGGTGGGCGTCCTTCATCCGTTTGATGCCTTCGGGGGCAGCAAGCAGGCACAGAAAGCGGATATTCCGCGCCCCGGATTTCTTCAAAAGGTCGATGGCCGCCACCGAGGAATTGCCGGTTGCCAACATCGGGTCGACGGCAATCACCAGCCGGTCCTCCATCTCGTCAGGCACCTTGTAATAGTATTGCACCGGCCTGAGCGTTGCCGGATCGCGGTACAATCCGATGAACCCCACCCGCGCCGAGGGGATCAGATCTAGTATACCGTCCAGCAGCCCGTTTCCGGCCCGCAAGATCGAAATCAGTGCAAGTTTCTTGCCCGCCAGCACCGGTGCATCCATCGCGCAGATCGGGGTTTCGATCCGGCGTATCGTCATTGCCAGTTCGCGTGTGACCTCATAGGCCAGCAACTGACTGATTTCCCGCAGCAACTGGCGAAACCCGGCAGTAGAGGTGGCCTTGTCGCGCATGATCGTCAGCTTGTGCTGCACCAGCGGGTGGGTGACGATGGTCAGGTGCTCAGACATCGGCCTTCTCCAGTCTTTTCATAATCTTGTCTTTGGTTTCCGCAGTACAGAACGCCGCTTGCGCCGCTTGCCGGGTGATCTTGCGCAGTTCCGCCGCATCCCAGTCGAAAGCTTCGGCCAGCCGGTCATACTCGCGGGCCATGGTGGTGTGGAAATAGGGCGGATCGTCGGTTGAAATTGTGACCAGCACCCCGCGCCGGTGCAGTTCGGCAATCGGATGCTTCCTCCAACCGGGATAGATGCCCAGCGCGATGTTCGAGCCGGGGCAGCATTCCAGCACGATGCCCTGTTCGGCGATCCGGTCCACCAGCGCCAGATCCTCGATCGCGCGCACGCCATGACCGATCCGCTCTACCCCCAGATCGTCTATGGCATCACGCACCGAGGCCGGCCCGCCCCACTCGCCGGCATGGGCGGTCAGGCGCAACCCCACCTCGCGCGCCATATCAAAAGCGTAGCGGAAGTCCTTGGGATTGCCGATCTTTTCGTCACCCGCAAGACCAAACCCCACCAGCCAGTCGCCCGCCGTTTCCACCGCACAGCGCGCGGTCTGGCGCGCCTTGTCTGGGCCGAAATGGCGGATGGCGGTGACGATGCCGCGCAGCACGATACCGTGCGCCTTTTCCGCCGCCTCTGCCGCCTCGCGGATCGCCTGCAGATATTCACGCCAGGCCGACAGGTCGCGGTTGCCGCAGAAGTCGGGGCTGAGGAAAGTTTCGCTGTAAATCACACCACTTGCAACGCTTTCCTCAAGTACCGCCAGTGTCAGCCGATAGAAATCCTCAGGTCGCTGCAGCGTGGTGCAGGCGGCCTCATAGACCTTGAGGAAATGCCAGAAATCGGTGATGGCATAGTTGCCTTTTTCGTCGAACAGCCCTTCCAGATCCAGTTTCTTTTCCCGCGCAAGGCCGCGGATAAAGGCAGGCGGGGCCGCGCCCTCCAGGTGCAGATGCAGCTCCACCTTAGGCAGGTCTTTGAAATTCATCAAAAATCCATCTCAAGATGCCGCGCCACCAGCCCCGCAACATCGGTAAATCCGATCAGACCCAGCGTTCCGGAACCCGCCCCCGCCACCAGTACCGGTACGCGTTCGCGGGTGTGATCGGTGCCGCGCCAGGTCGGATCATTGCCATGGTCGGCGGTGAATATCGCCAGATCTTCAGGACGCATCGCTGCCAGAAAGCGACCAGCAGCACTGTCAAACCATTCCAGCGCCCGCGCATAGCCGGCTACATCCCGGCGATGGCCATAGAGGCTGTCAAACTCGACAAAGTTGGCAAACGTCAAGGAACCGGCTGGTGCTTCACGCTGAACTGCCATCAATTGTTCGAAAAGTGCTGCATCATCCTTGCCCTTGCGCAGCTCATCTATCCCGCTCATCGAAAATATGTCACCGATCTTGCCCACAGCGATCACCTTGTCCCCGGCTTCGTGCACGCGGTTGAGCAGCGTTGGGGCCGGTGGGGCCATCGCATAGTCATGGCGGTTGGCGGTGCGGGTAAATCCTGCTGCAACCGATCCGACAAAGGGCCGCGCGATCACCCGGCCCACGTTCATCGCATGGAGCCTTGGCGCAATCGCCCGGCACAGGTGCTGCAGCCGCTCCAGCCCGAATGCTTTTTCATGCGCCGCGATCTGAAACACCGAATCAGCCGAGGTGTAGCAGATCGGCCACCCTGTCCGCAGATGTTCCGCCCCAAGTTCGTTGATGATCGGCACGCCCGAGGCATGGCAATTGCCCAAAATCCCCGCGACCCCGGCGATTCGACAAACCTCCGCCACCAGATCGGCCGGAAAGGCCGGAACCGCCTGCGGAAAATAAGTCCAATCCCACGTCACCGGCACCCCGGCCAGTTCCCAGTGGCCCGACGGCGTGTCCTTGCCGCGCGAAACCTCGGTTGCGGCACCCCACAAACCCCGCGCCACCGGTGCCTGCGCACGGTAACCCGACGCGAGCGCCACCGCATCCCACAGACCCAGACCTGCCAGATGCGGCACGGCGAGCGCCCCACCGCGCGCTGCATGGATGTGGCCCAGCGTATTGGCCCCCTCATCGCCAAAATCGGCAGCATCGGGGGCACCGCCGCAGCCGACCGAATCCATCACCACCAGAAAGGCCCGCGCCATCACCCGATCCTTCGGTGGATCAGGGGCGGGTCCGCCACCTCCTGGTCACCTATCGCAAACGCAGCGCGCACCACCGCCTCTGCACGGTCGGCATCATCCTCGGTTGCGGCATGGATCAGCGCGAACGGCAGGTCGGGCGAAACATGCTCGCCGATCCCGGCAATTTCCGACAGGCCGACCGAGGCATTGATCCTGTCGCCCTGTTTCAGCCGCCCGCCACCCAGATGCACCACCGCCAGCCCCAGGGCCTGACCGTCAATCGTCGTCACGTACCCTTCGCTAAAGGAGGGCACTTCGCGCACCACCGGGGCCGAAGGCAGACGGTCGGGCCAGCGTTCGACAAAATCACCCGGGCCGCCCAGCGCCGCCACCATCGCACCGAAAATCTCGGCCGCGCGACCAGTGCGCAGCGCCTCGCCGATCCGGTGCGCGCCATCCACCGCATCAGCGGCCAGCCCGCCCAACGCCAGCACTTCGCCGCCCAAAGCCGTGGTCAGTTCCCGAAGCGCATGGTTGACCGACGATCCGGTCAGCGTCTCCATCACCTCGATCACCTCCAGCGCATTGCCCGCAGCGGTGGCCAAGGGCTGGCTCATGTCGGTGATCAGCGCTGTGGTCATGCAGCCTGCCCCCTGCGCGGTGGCCACCAATGCGCGGGCCAGCGCCTCGGCTTCCTCCATCGACTTCATGAAGGCACCGGAGCCGACCTTCACATCCAGCACCAGCCCCTCCAGGCCCGCCGCCAGCTTTTTCGACAGGATCGAGGCGGTGATGAGGTCGATCGATTCCACCGTCGCCGTGACATCGCGGATCGCATAAAGCCGCCGGTCCGCCGGGGCCACTTCGGCGCTTGCGGCCACGATGGCACAGCCGACATCGCGCACCACCGAACGCAACATATCCACCGACACATCGGCGCGGTAGCCGGGGATCGCCTCCAGTTTGTCCAGCGTGCCACCGGTATGGCCAAGACCACGGCCCGAGATCATTGGCACATAGGCCCCACAAGCCGCCAGCGCCGGGCCCAAAAGCAGCGAGACGCAATCGCCGATGCCACCGGTGGAATGCTTGTCCAGCACCGGGCCGGGCAGATCCCACGCAAGCACCTCGCCACTGTCACGCATCGCCCGGGTCAGGGCGATCCGCTCGCCTTCGGTGAAGCCACGCAGGCAAACCGCCATGGCAAAGGCGCCGCCTTGAGCATCTGTCACATTGCCATTAGCCAACCCATTGGCAAACCACACCATTTCATCAGGTCGCAGTTCGCGCCCCGCGCGAACCGCAGCAATGATGCCACGGGCATCCATTCAGGCCCCACCCCCGGCAGGAACCATCTGACTGGCGTCAAAGACGCCGGGCAGCAGCTCTGCCACCGTCATCATCATCGACAGGCCGTCGGTCGTGCACATCGTCACCGCCACATCGCCCGCCGCAAACTCGGCGATTTTCTGGCGGCAACCACCGCAGGGGGTGACGGGCGTCGGGCAATCGGCAATCACCAGCACCTCGGCAATCACCCGGTCGCCAGCCGCCACCATCGCGGCAATGGCACCGGCCTCGGCGCAGGTTCCCTGCGGATAGGCCACATTCTCGACATTGCATCCGCCATAGACCGCACCCGAGGCGGCGCGGATCGCGGCACCCACCTTGAAGTGCGAATAGGGTACATGGGCGTTTTCCCGCACGGCGCGGGCCACATCGAGCAGCGACTGGGGTGGCATGGCTTCCTCCGTTTTTCCTGCAAGTGTGGTCCGCGACATCGCCGGATGCAAGCGCATTGGCCTACAGCACTTCGGTCCGGAATTCCCCCGGCAGCGCCACTTCCAGCAGTTCCAGATCTGCGCTGGGGTCGCCGTAGCGGGTGGCCAGCCCGGGCGGGATCACAAAGGCATCGCCGGGGGCCAGGCGGAATGGCTCTTTGCCCTCACCCTCCAGCAGCAGCGATCCCGCCATCACGAAATTGAACAGGATATCACCGTGATGCCGCACCCACGGGGCCGCACCTTCGCCACGGCGCACCACCTTCACATCTGCCACGCCATGGGTGTTGCGGTTGATTGTGGTATCGCGCGCCACAAGGCCCGGAATGCGGAACGGCTGCCATTCGGCCCCTGCACCCTGATTGAACACAAAGCGCTGGCCCTGCCATTCGCGGTCTGGCCGCAGATGATGGGTTGGCAGGTCCATTGCATGGTCAATTTCGGTCACATGTTCGGCGGGAACCCCGATTTCGATCACCTCGATCCCGTCGGAGGCATGCAGAACCCGGTGGCGGATTTCAGGTGGCTGAATGAAGCAATCGCCCGCCGTCAGACGGATCGGGCCGCCCTGATCCTCGTAGACCACATCAACCCAGCCCCGGTAGCAAAAGATCAGCTGAAATCCGACCTTGTGGAAATGCACCATGTCGGGCACCGGGCCACCATCGGGGATGCGGATATGGCTGGCAATGATCGACCCGCCAAGGCGCGACGGGATCAGATCGCGGTAGTGCATTCCGGCGCGGCCAATCACCCACGGGGCCTGATCGGCAAGGCGGCGCACCACAAAGGCGTGCCGGGTGGGGGGCTGGATCACCGGCGGGTTCAGTTCGTCGATCTCGACGCGGGTGCCGTTGGGTGCCGTCAGCACCCGCGCCCCTGCGGCAAAGCCATCCGGGTCATCGGTCAGAATGCGCAGGGTGCCCGGTGGTTCGGTCGCACCTTTCACCACCCGCACCCGCAAACCGTGGCCGGAAAACACTGCCACCTCAGGATTGTCGGCGGGATAGATCGAATCCAGCCGCATTTTCAGAACCTTGGTGAAAAACGGCAGATCATCGCGCAATTCAGCAGTTGGCAGACGGATTTCGGCGCGTATGGTGGCCAAAGCATCGGTTTTGCCAGTGTCAGCCATTTTTAATCTCCCCCGGATGTGGAATTAGTGCTAGCCCAGCGATTGATTTGCAAGCGTTGGTTGGGGCCGGGCCGCCACGCTGAAAAGTTACGGCGCTGAAAAGTAGTTCAAGGCTAAACTAAATCTGAAAGGGTGGAACATGGTCGATCACAGCACGGAGCAGGGGCGCAAGGATGGTATCCGGCAGGCGGCACTGGACTACCATGAATTCCCCAAGCCCGGTAAGCTGGAAATCCGCGCAACCAAGCCCTTGGCAAATGGCGGCGATCTGTCGCGCGCCTACAGCCCCGGTGTTGCCGAAGCCTGTCTGGAAATAAAGGCCGACCCCGCCGCCGCCACCCGCTTTACCTCGCGCGGCAATCTGGTGGCGGTGGTCACCAACGGCACTGCGGTGCTGGGGCTGGGCAATATCGGTGCGCTGGCGTCCAAACCGGTGATGGAGGGCAAGGCGGTTCTGTTCAAGAAATTCGCCAACATCGACTGTTTCGACATCGAGGTGAACGAGCCTGACCCGTACAAACTGGCCGATATCGTCTGCGCGCTGGAACCGACCTTTGGCGCGATAAACCTGGAGGATATCAAAGCCCCCGATTGCTTCATCGTGGAAAAGCTGTGCCGCGAGCGGATGTCGATTCCGGTGTTTCACGACGATCAGCACGGCACTGCCATAGTGGTGGGTGCCGCCGCCACCAACGCCCTGCATGTCGCGGCCAAGAGGTTTGACCGGATCAAGATCGTGTCCACCGGCGGCGGCGCTGCCGGGATCGCCTGTCTGGACATGCTGCTGAAGCTGGGGGCAAAGCGGGAAAACATCTGGCTTTGCGATCTGGCCGGGCTGGTCTGGGAGGGCCGCACCGACCAGATGACTGATCAGAAACAGGCCTATGCGCAGGAAACCGACAAGCGCTCGCTGGCCGATGTGATCGAAAGTGCCGACCTATTTCTTGGCCTGTCCGGCCCAGGGGTGCTGACGCCGGAAATGGTGGCGAAAATGGCACCACGCCCGATCATCTTTGCGCTGGCCAACCCGAACCCCGAAATTCAGCCCGCCGACGCCCGCGCCGTGTCTCCCGATGCCATCATTGCCACCGGGAGGTCAGACTATCCCAATCAGGTCAATAACGTGCTGTGTTTCCCCTTCATCTTTCGCGGTGCGCTGGATGTTGGCGCGACCGAGATCAATCACGCGATGGAACTGGCCTGCATCGACGCGATTGCCGCCCTTGCCCGCGCCACAACCAGCGCCGAGGCCGCCGCCGCCTATCAGGGCGAACAGATGAGCTTTGGCCCCGACTATCTGATCCCCAAACCGTTCGACCCGCGCCTGATGGGGGTGGTTGCGACCGCTGTGGCCAGGGCCGCGATGGAAACCGGGGTGGCCAAGCGACCGATCGCCGATCTGGCGGCCTATCGCCAGCATCTTGATGCCTCGGTCTTCCGCTCCTCGCTCATCATGCGACCGGTGTTCGATATCGCCCGCGCCGCCCAGCGCCGCATCGTCCTTGCCGAGGGCGAAGATGAACGGGTGCTGCGCGCCGCCAATGCGATGATCGAGGAAAATGTCTGTGTGCCGATCCTGATCGGTCGCCCCGATGTGGTCGAGCGGCGCTGCGAACGGGCCGGCCTGTCGATCCGCCCCGGGCGCGATTTCCAGATCGTGAATCCGGAAAACGATCCGCGCTACCGCGATTATTGGGAAACCTATCATCTGTTGATGGAACGGCGCGGCGTTACCCCCGATATCGCCCGCGCCGTGTTGCGCACCAACTCCACCGCCATCGCCGCCGTGATGGTGCATCGCGGCGAGGCTGACAGCCTGATCTGCGGCACGTTCGGTCAATATCTCTGGCATCTGAACTATGTCCGGCAGGTGCTGGCAACCGGTGGTCTGCACCCGGTCGGGGCACTGTCGCTGATGATTCAGGAAGAGGGGCCGCTGTTCATCGGCGATACCCAGGTACATCCGGTGCCCACGCCGTCGCAGATCGCCGAGGTGGTCAGTGCTGCTGCCCGTCATGTCCGCCGGTTCGGGATCGAGCCAAAGATCGCTTTGTGCTCGCAAAGTTCTTTCGGCAATCTGGAGACTGATTCAGCCCAGCGGATGCGTGCGGCGCTGGAGGTTCTGGACGCCCGCGAACCAGATTTCGCCTATGAAGGCGAGATGGCGCTGGATCTGGCGCTCGACCCCGAACTGCGATCACGCATCTTTCCCAGCGCGCGGTTTCAGGGGGCGGCAAATGTGCTGATCTTTGCCTATACCGATGCGGCATCGGGGGCGCGCAACATACTGAAAATGCGGGGTAATGGGCTGGAGGTCGGACCTGTTCTGATGGGTATGGGCAACCGCGCCCACATCGTTACCCCTTCGGTCACCGCGCGCGGCCTGCTGAACAGCGCGGCGCTGGCCGGGATGCCGGTGGCGAAATATGGCTGACCGGGCGGGCCAAACGGTTGAGCCGGTTGCTGGCCACCGGCATCGAGTCCGACGTCAACGCCCCAAACCTCCGCCCCGATCCGATACGCACGGCGGCGCTGGCACCGCGCTGAGGGCTGTCTGGCCCGAAAATCCGTTCTCAATGCTGCCGGGCGGCCCACCATGACGACCATATTCACCTGCAGCTCTGACGTCGCCTTGCGGCGTGACTAAACCATTGGTTGCACAATCTTGACGGGCATCCGCCAAATTACGCTGCGGAAATTTTTGGTGAACCGCTGGGCATGGCCCGGTAAAGCTTGCATTTTCGCCGCCGTTTGTCTTAGCGTTGCCGAATTTCATATGTCATCAACCTGTTTGCGGTCCTGAAGTGTCATCCACCCGCCCTTGCCCTGTTCCCGTCTGTGCCCTGCAAGTGGCCGGGCCACCTATCCCTTTTGGCAGGTTGGCTTTTTGCACTATTCGCCCTAGGCTTAGCACCAGACTTGGCGCTGTGCCCCCCCGCAGGACGATCCGCCAAGCCACCCGGGACAGGACCGGAACCGGAGTTGCCCTTTGACCAGAATGCACAACCAGCCGCAGACAGAGTTTGAACTGCGCTCCGATCAGGTGCGCGTTTCCCTGTTGGGCCATGACTTGCGGGCGGCGGTGTCGGATGTGATCGGCGGCTTGCGGCTTGTCGATCTTGACACCATGGAGCCAGATACCCGATTGCAACTGGAGCGTGTGCGTGCAGCCGGCGAGGTGCTGGCGCGGCTCCTGGAACAGGAACTCGCCCTGCTTCAGGGAGAGCCTGCTTTTCCCGACATGATGCCGGAAAACGTTCATATTTCCCGTCTGTTGCACGATCTCAAGGTCCGTTGGGCCGGACGCGCGCAGGAAAAGGGTCTGGAATTCGACATGTCGGTGGGTGCCATGGTGCCCCAGGTGGTCAAGTTCGACCGCACCGCGCTGGACAGGGTGATGTCGAACATCCTGTCCAATGCGATCAAATATACCGACGTTGGCAAGGTCCGGTTCGCGGTTGATCTGGCAGATGATGGTGCCCTGCAATTCTTGGTTGAGGATGAGGGGCCGGGGTTTTCCGATCTTGCCTTGCAATCGCTCTATACTCTGGGCGAGCGGATCGACGGTCACGGCAAACCGGGCCTCGGCCTTGGCCTGCGGATCAGCAAGGAAATGACCGACCGGCTGGGTGGCGAAATCACGGTTGAGAACCGCGTTGCCCCTCAGGGTGCCGATGTCCCGGCAAAAGGTGCCGTTGTCACCGTGCGGCTGCCCTCCGCAACCTGGGAAACGGTGAAAGGGGACGGTTTCCTGAACCCAAGCCTGCCGGACCTGTCGCATGTGCGGGTGCTGCTTGCCGATGACAGCCTGACCAACCAGTCGGTGATCGGTGCGATGCTGGCGGCCATGAATGCCGAATATCAGGTCGCGTCGGATGGTGTCGAGGCGATGAACCTGCTGGATCATCAGGAATTCGATCTGGTGTTGCTTGATATCGAAATGCCGCGGCTGACCGGGCTTGAAGTGATGCGGCTGGTCAGGGCGCGCCCCGGCCGTGCGGCGCAGGTGCCGGTACTGGCGATCACCGCCTATGTTCTGCGCGCCAACCGCGAAGCGATCTATGCTGCCGGGGCGGATGGCATTCTGGCCAAGCCGGTGCTGTGCATCGAATCCTTCGGTCTGGCAATCAGTCGCGCTCTTGGACGCTCCGGGCAGGCACCGCCCGAAGCCGGAACCGTGACAGCCGCCAACCCCGGGCAGCCCGAACTTGACCACAAGCGGTTCGACCACCTGATGGCGATTTCCGGGCCTGTCGCTGCTGTCGAGTTGCTGTCGCGGCTGGAAACCGACCTGCGCCGGGTCGAACGCGGGCTGGTTGCTGCTGAAGCAGCCGCCAATCTTGCCGAAGTGCGCGGGCAGACCCATATACTGATTGCGCTGGCCGGTGCCGTCGGTGCCACGCCTCTGCAACGGCTCGCAGAACGCATGAACGACCTCGCGCATCAGGGCGAGGTCGTCCAACTGCGCAACCTGACTGCAGCAGCGCTGCAACATCTTGACCGCTTGATCCATTTCATTTCCACCCAACTGACACAGCGCCAGCAGAAGCACAGATGACCCAGACCCCAATCCTGTTGATCGAAGATTTGCCGTCGCTGCAGATGGTGTATGAAACCGTACTGAAATCGGGCGGCCATCAGGTTCGCGTCGAAGGCACGGCGGCTGCGGGCCTGGCCGCCTTTCGCCAGTTGCAACCCAATGTGGTGCTGCTTGACCTGATGCTGCCGGATCGTGACGGGCTGGATCTGATGCAGGAAATGCTGACGCTGCGCCCCGATGTCAGCGTCATCGTCATTACCGCCCACGGATCGATCAACAAGGCGGTCGAGGCGATGCGGGCCGGGGCACATGAATTTCTGGTCAAGCCGTTCGACGAACAGCGTTTTCTCAACGCTGTGGAGAATGCTCTTTCGGTGGCGGTACAATCTGCCCCATTGGCCCTGACAAATCCGGTCGGCGGCCCGGTCGGGGCCTTCATCGGCCGCTCGGCGGCAATGCAATCGGTTTATGACCGGATCACTTCGGTGGCGCGCTCGATGGCGACCGTGTTCATTACCGGCGAAAGCGGCACCGGCAAGGAACTGTGCGCCCAGGCGGTGCATGACCTGTCCAACCGGGCCAAAGGCGCGTTCATTGCGCTGAATTGCGGGGCGATCCCGGCAGACCTGCTGGAGTCCGAGGTGTTCGGCCATCTCAAGGGTTCCTTCACCGGTGCGATTTCCGACAAAATCGGTGCTGCGGCGGCGGCGGATGGCGGTACATTGTTTCTTGATGAAATCTGCGAAATGGATATGAACCTGCAGACCAAGCTGTTGCGGTTCCTGCAGACATCGACGATCCAGCCGGTCGGCTCCACCAAACCGCGCAAGGTCAATGTACGTATCCTCTGCGCGACCAACCGCGACCCGCTGGATGCGGTGCGGCGCGGCCAGTTCCGCGAAGATCTTTATTACCGCCTGCATGTGGTGCCGATCCACCTGCCGCCACTGCGCGAGCGCGGCACCGATGTGGTGGAGATCGCGGAAACCGCGCTGAAACGCTTTTGCGCCGAAGAGGGGCGGACATTCACCGGTTTCGACCCCGAGGTGACTGCCCTGTTCCAGCAACTTCCATGGCACGGAAATGTGCGCCAGTTGCTCAACCTCTTGTGGAACGTCGTGGTGCTGAACCCGGGCCCGGTGGTGACTTTGGCAATGTTGCCTGCCGATCTGGAGGGCGGCGCAACCGCCAAGGCAAGCCAGGCCGCCACCAGCGCCCCGCTGCCGCTGGCACAGGCGCATGATCTTTTTGATGCGCTGGCCGGAATGACCATGGATCAGATCGAACAGGTCCTGATCGAGCGGGTGATCGCGCGAAACGGCGGCTCGCTGCCCCGTGCCGCCCGCGAACTGGCGCTTTCGCCCTCGACACTTTACCGCAAACGCGAACGTTGGCTGGCCGCGCCGCCGGGGCGTTGACATCGCCGGAAACGGCGGTTGAGGTGCTTACACGAACTGCTCGCGCGTCAGCCTTTCTTCCAGCCCATGGCCGGGATCGAACAGAATCCGGTGCGTCACCGCCGGATCGGATCTGATCTCGACCCAGGCGACATCGCGCACCGACCGGCTGTCGGCATCGGCCATCACCGGGCGCTTCTCGGGGTCGATCACGTCAAAGCGCACCAGCGCGCTTTTGGGCAGCAGCGCACCGCGCCAGCGCCGCGGGCGAAAGGCCGCCATCGCGGTGAGCGCAAGCACGTCGGACCCGATGGGCAGGATCGGGCCGTGGGCGGAATAGTTATAGGCGGTGGACCCGGCAGGGGTGCACAGCAGCGCCCCGTCACAAACCAGCTCTTCCAGCCGCACCTTGCCGTTGACGCTGATCCGCAGCTTGGCCGCCTGCGGCCCGGCACGCAGCAGCGACACCTCGTTGATCGCCAGCGCGTGGTGCATCACGCCCGCCACATCCATCGCCGCCATCGCCAGCGGGTTGATGGTTTCCGCCTCGGCCCGCGCCAGCCGCACCGCCAGCCCGGCTTCGCTGAAAGTATTCAGCAGGAACCCGACAGTGCCACAGTTCATCCCATAGACCGGCAGCCCGCTGTGCTGGGTAGCATGCAAAGTCTGCAGCATGAAGCCGTCGCCACCCAGCGCCACCACCACCTCTGCCGCCTCCAGCGCTGCGTCGCCATGTTTGGCCACCAGCCGGGCACAGGCGCTTTGGGCAAATTCGGTCGCAGCGGCACGAAACGCAATGCGGCGCGGCGGTTTTTGAAGCGCGGTTGACATGGTTCCCCCCGATTGCCGCCAACTTGGCGGTTGGCCAGCCGAAAGGCAAGGCAGAGCCGGCAGACGCAGAGCCCCCCAAAAGCGTCGTTTCCCCGCTTACCCACCCCGCCGCTTTGGTTTATCACGCGCCAGACCCAGCCATGCCAGACAGGAGATGCCGATGTCCGCCCCCCACCGTGACCCGGGCTTTTTCACCCAGTCTCTCGCCAGCCGTGACCCGGATCTGGCACAGGTGATCGTTCAGGAACTGGGGCGGCAGCGCGACGAGATCGAACTGATCGCTTCGGAAAACATCGTGTCGCTGGCGGTACTGCAGGCGCAGGGCTCGGTGCTGACCAACAAATATGCCGAGGGCTATCCGGGAAAGCGCTACTATGGCGGCTGCCAATATGTTGATATTGCTGAAACTCTGGCAATCGAGCGGGCCAAGAAGTTGTTCAGTTGCAACTTTGCCAATGTGCAGCCCAATTCTGGCAGTCAGATGAATCAGGCGGTGTTTCTGGCATTGCTGCAACCCGGCGATACCTTCATGGGGCTTGATCTGAATTCCGGCGGCCACCTGACCCACGGCTCGCCGGTCAACATGTCGGGCAAGTGGTTCAAGGTCGTCAGCTACGGTGTCCGTGCACAGGATCAGTTGCTGGATATGGAAGCGGTGCGCGAACTGGCGCTGGCCAACCGCCCCAAGCTGATCGTTGCCGGAGGCACCGCCTATTCCCGCGTCTGGGACTGGGCGGCGTTTCGTGCCATCGCCGATGAGGTTGGCGCTTACCTGATGGTCGATATGGCCCATATCGCCGGTCTGGTCGCCGGTGGCCAGCACCCGTCACCGCTGCCCCACGCCCATGTGGTGACCACCACCACCCACAAGAGCCTGCGCGGGCCGCGTGGCGGCATGATCCTGTGCAATGATGAGGCGATTGCCAAAAAGATCAACTCCGCCGTGTTCCCCGGCCTGCAGGGTGGCCCCTTGATGCATGTGATCGCCGCCAAGGCGGTGGCATTCGGCGAGGCTTTGCGCCCGGAATTCAAAGCCTATGCGGCGCAGGTTGTGGCCAACGCCCGCGCACTGGCCGATGAATTGATGAAAGGTGGCGTCAACATCGTGTCGGGCGGCACCGACAACCACCTGATGCTGGCCGACCTCCGCCCCAAAGGGGTCAAGGGCAACGCCACCGAAAAGGCACTTGGCCGCGCCCGTATCACCTGCAACAAGAACGGCGTGCCGTTCGACCCGGAAAAGCCGTTCGTCACCTCGGGTGTCCGTCTCGGCACCCCCGCAGGCACCACCCGCGGCTTCGCCGAAGCCGAATTCCGCGACATCGGCCGCTGGATCATCGAGGTGGTCGATGGGCTGGCCGCGAATGGTGAAGAGGGTAATGCGGCGGTGGAAGAAGCCGTGCGGGCCAAGGTGGCGAAGCTGTGTGCCACGTTCCCGCTTTATCCCAGCCTCTGAACCGGGCGGCACACGTCTGCGAAAGCGCAATCCGAAATCGGCAAGGGGCATCGGCGTCAGCCGCAATTCCGGTGCCCGTCTTGCTTGCTCAAGGCCCCGCAGCGCATTGGCCCGCTGCGGTCAGACCGGCCCCAGAAACCCGCGCAAATACAGCACCGCCAGCACCAGCCCCCCCACCACCAGCACGATCAGCGCCAGCCGCGCGGCGAAATCCAGCAGCATGCCGATCCGCCGGTCCCTGGCACCAAGCCCGCCCAGATGGCGGACGCACAGATCATAATCGGCGGCGAGTTTTTCCAGATCAAGCTGCATCATCAGGCGCGGGTTTTCGGCCTGATCCGCCGCTTGCGCCAGCGCCGCCGCCGCCTTGCGCACGGCGCGCGGCAACCGCCGGCCGCTGCGGCGCAGTTTCTCGGCAAGGCCGTTGCCCCGTACCCGCAGCCGGGTTTCCATCAATCCGGCCACCCGGTCTGCCATCTGTCGAATTGAAACCGCGCTCATGGTGCCACCTGAAGAACTGCCCCCTCTTACGCCGCCGGAAAGCAAGCCTCAACGCCTGATCCCCACCGGCTGGCGCAGCCCGCCGCTAGCGGCTAAACCCGCAGCATGCTGACCACAATCGCCTATGGCATCACCACCGCCCAACCGCCGCTTCTGATCGTGCATGGCCTGTTCGGCTCTGCCCGCAACTGGGGTGCGCTGGCGCGGCGGCTTGCCGACCGGGGTCAGGTCGTGGTGCCCGACCTGCGCAACCACGGCGAAAGCCCGTGGCATCCCGGCCAGACCTATGCCGACATGGCGGGCGATCTGGCGGAACTGGTGCAGCGCTATGGCCAGATGGATGTGCTGGGTCATTCGATGGGCGGCAAGGCGGCGATGCTGCTGGCGCTGGCACGGCCCGATCTGGTGGGCCGCCTGATCGTCGCCGATATTGCCCCGGCGGCCTATAGCCACAGCCACCTGCCCCATATCGCTGCGATGAAGGCGCTTGACCCGGCAAAAGTTACGTCACGGGCCCATGCTGACCGGCAACTGGCGGCATCCGTGCCCGACCCCGCGATCCGCGCCTTTTTGCTGCAATCGCTGGATCTGAAATCCGATCCGCCGCGCTGGCGGCTGAATCTGGATGTGCTGGCGAATGACATGCCCGCCATCACCGGCTGGCCGGACCCGGAGGGGCAGTTCGCCGGCCCGACCCTGTTCCTGTCGGGGGCCTTGTCCGACTATGTTCAGCCGTCGCACCGCCCGGCGATCAAGGCGTTGTTCCCACAGGCGCGCTTTGCCAAGATCACCGGGGCTGGCCATTGGCTCCACGCCGACCAGCCCCGGGCGTTTGAAGCCACCATCCGCGCCTTTTTCAGTCCGCCGCCCCCATCATCCGGCCAATGACCCCGGATTTGCGCACGAACTGGCGGTACCGCGCCCCGACCAGATGCAAAACCACCAGAAAGAACAGAACAAGCCGCAGCACGCCGTGCAACCCACCGCCAGTGCCCGAAGGCGCGGCTCAGGCCCACAGGCCAGTGACCGCTACCAGAATCAGCATCAGATAGATCCCGCGATGAACCACCCGTGCCGCCAGCCGATGCAGATGCGGATCCCCGGTGGGCGGCAGCGGTCCCCGCGAGATCGCCGCAAGGCCAGCCGCCCCAGCGCGAATGCCAGCACCAGCATCCAGCCGGCGACATGCGGCACCGGCATCGCGGTGAAATTGCTGACGCCGGTGTCGATCTTGGTGCGGAAACTGGCAACTTGGCTGTCTTGCAGCACAAACTGCTCCACCTCACCAGCACCACCATCACCACCATCACCACCAGCCAGATCGGAGCCTTCGAATGCCCTGAAACGACCAGGAAAGTTCCCTGTGGTTCTGCCGGTTGGAAATGGCTGACCGTCACACAGTTCGCGAAATCTGCGCCAGCCACAACACCCAAAAGGCCAGCGCCAGCCAGGGGCCAAAGGCAATGGCTCCGCTGCGGCGCAAGGCCACGGCCCAGATCAGCGCGCCGCCTGCCGCCAGCGCCAGAACCCACGGCAGCGCCTGCCAGCCCAGCCAGGCCCCGGTTGCGGCAAACAGCTTGGCGTCGCCCAGCCCCAGCCCTTCGCGGCCGCGCCAGCGGAAATGCACCGCACCCAGCGCCGCCAGCAGCGCAAACCCGGCACCTGCCCCCAACAACCGCTCTGCCAGCGCCGGGGCAGGCGATAGCGCAGCAAGGCCAAGCCCGGCGGCGATCAAGGGCAGGGTGATCGCATCGGGCAGGCGGAACTGGTGCAGGTCGATCACGGCTGCGGCCACCAACGCCAGAGCCAGCAGCAGCGAAACCGCCACAGCCAGATATAGCGGCAACAGGATCGCGGCACCACCCACCTTTGCCCCCCACTCCCGGCCCGGCAGGAAATATTTCGCCGCCGCTGAAACTCGCGCCAAATTCCCGGCGTAGCTTTCCACGGTGGGGAATAGGCGGCGTTGCGGGGGTTTTCAATGCTCCGCCGCGCCTTTGTGCTGGCGCCAATGTCGGCGTGAACAACGACAGGCCGCAAGGCCACCCAAGGAGGACGTGATGAAGGTTCGTACCAGACTGCTGATCGGCACGATGCTGGCCGGTTCAGTTGCCCTTTCGGCAACCATCGGTGTTGCATCCAGCCACCGCGAAGCCCCGGCGATTGCCGGGATGCCCCGGGTGGATGCCACCGATTTCTACATGTTCCGCAGCTATGAGCCCGGCCGGTCCGAGTTCGTGACGCTGATCGCCAACTACATCCCGGTTCAGGCCCCCTATGGCGGTCCGAACTATTTCACCCTCGACAATGACGCCGTCTACGAGATCCATATCGACAATGACGGCGACGCCACCGAAGACCTGACCTTTCAGTTCGATTTTTCCACCACTCTGGCCAACGCGGGCGCAGGCATCGCACTGAATGTGGGGGGGCAGAATGTGGCGATACCGCTGCGTCAGGCCGGCCAGATCGGCACCACGCCACGGGATCCCAACATCAACGAACTGGAAACCTACAAGCTGACGCTGATCCGGGGCGACCGCCGCACCGGCAATGCCTTTGCCATTGCCCGCCCCGGCGCGCCAAATGCCAAAACCTTTGTGAAACCGATCGACAATATCGGCACCAAGACCCTGCCTGATTATGATGGCTATGCCCGCCGTCATATCGCCGACATCAAGCTGCCGGGCTGTGCCACGCCGGGCAAGGTCTTTGTCGGCCAGCGGGCAGAAGCGTTTGCGGTGAACCTCGGCCCGGTCTTCGATCTGGTCAATCTGATTCCGATCGAGGGCGACAGCGCCCCCGGTGCCGGCGACGGCGGCGGCTTTCCCGGCGGCATCACCCAAAGCCGTGCCAATGACGCATTGGTGGGTGAAGCCAACGTGACATCGCTGGCGCTGGAATTGCCGATTTCCTGCATCATCGGCAATGGCAACGGGACTATCGGGGCATGGACAACGGCCAGCCTGCCCGCCAACCGGGTGCTGAACCTGCTGCCGGGCTACAATGGCGCTGCCACCTCATCGGGCGGTCTGGTGCAGGTGTCGCGCCTGTCCAACCCTCTGGTCAACGAACTGGTGATCGGCCTGCCTGACAAGGATCTGTTCAACACGGCAGAGCCGACGCAGGATGGGGCACTGGCAGGCTATGTCACCAATCCCAGCCTGCCCGCTTTGCTGAACCTGCTGTTCCGGGGCGCGGTGAACCTTACGCTTGGCACCAACATCGCCGATCTGGCCCCGACCAACTTCCCGCGCAATGATCTGGTTACGGCCTTCCTGACCGGCTTCCCCGGCTTCAACCAGCAAGCCACGGTCACCGGTTCGGAAATGATGCGGCTGAACACCGGGGTTCCGGCAACGCCACGGGCCCAGCAAAATACCTTTGGCGTGGTGGCCGAAGATCTGGCGGGCTTCCCCAACGGGCGGCGACCCGGTGATGACACGGTAGATATCGCGCTCCGGGTGATGATGGGGGCGCTGTGCTACCCGGTACCCTTGGGTGCCGAACTTGGCGTGGCAGGCGCGGTCGAGGATCAACCCTCCGACCTCATCAACCTCGGGCTCTGCACGCCTGCCGATGCGGCGGTGGGCAACGTGCCCTTTACCGACGGCGCACCGATTTCGGCCAGGGAACTGGGCAACCGCTTCCCCTACCTCAATGCCCCGATCCCCGGCGCAAGCTGATCGGCCCACGACCAATGGTCAGGCAGAGCAGTCCGCCTGACCCCCGGCCATCAGAGACAAATCAAACCTCTCGCCGCTGATCTCATCGCCTGTTTGCGATCTTTTCCCCATTTTCTGATCGAAAATATCCCACGGGGGGTGCGGGGGCGTGAAACCCGCGCTTCTGCCACGGTCACGGGGCCGGAGGCTCCGGTACCAGCGCCTCCCTTTGACGGCGCACCACCCGCACTACCCCCTCTGGCTTGCGCCAGATCAGGCTGTCGGTAACACCCAGCGCATCGCCCATCTGAACCGTGACACGCAGCGCAAAGAAATCCGACCGGACCCCGATCCCGGGCGGCAGGATCACGCCCATACCCGCCACATCCTGCAGGGTCAGAAACCCCTGCGCGTCGCGCCGCAGCGCCAGTTTGCGCGCCTGCACCGGGTTGGCCAGCAACGCTGCCAGAAGCCTGACCGGGGCGGCGTTGATGTTCACCTCGGCCGGCAGCGGCAGCACGGTGACCAATGGGTCCAGCGCCGCGAGGTCTGTCGGCGTCAGGCCGGGAACCTGCCGCAGGCTTTGCGGCGGATGCTCACTGGCGAAGGCGGCAACCAACCGGGGGGCGAGCCCGGGCTCCAGATCAAGCGCCGCAAGGATGGCGCGCAAGCGGTCCTGCGCCAACACCCCGCCCGCTGCAAGGTTGGTCAGGTTGTAGCGGCCCTGCGCATCGGAGATTTCCAGCTGAAACCGGCCCCCGGCAATCGCCAGATCCGCCTGCGCCACCTTTGCCCAACCCTCATTGCGATGGTCGATCTCGGGCGGATCGCGGCGCAACGCGGCGATGGCGCTGGCTTCGCCGGCCGACACCAGCGCCTGCGCCTGCGCCGCATCGGCAAACAGGCGGCCAGAGGTGATGCTTTGCTCGGACCGGCCAACCATCGCCACGACCACGGCGGAACTGACGGCCAGCACCACCAGCACATAGATCAGGACCACGCCCTTTTCCGGTGCCCTCATTCCACTGTCCCGGGCAAAACGGCGACCCGGCGCAGCGATCCGCCCGCCGCCAGGACCAGCGTCACCGCCACAGCGCGGGGGTTTTGCGGCGCGGCAAGGCTGACGGTCGCACCCTCCGGCGGCCACTGACTTTGCCAGATCCCGGTGCCATCCAGAAACAGCCAGTTCGCGGCACCAACCCCTCCAAGGGCGGTTTGATCCATCGACTCACCAGACCCGGCATCGAGTGCTCTGACCATAGCCCCCCCCTGTAGAAAATAGCGGACCGTCACGGTTCCGGCGGCATCGCTGCCCCGTTGCAGCGATACCCCGCCCGGGGCCGATGCCACCGACCGCGCCTGCGCCGTGGCGAAATCAAGCGACAGCACCGCCATGGCGCGCTGCATCTGTTCCAGCCGCACCACGCGCCCAGCGGTCAGCCGATCCACCCGCGCCACCTGATCCAAAAGGGTGAAGCCGGCCGCTCCGATCAGGGCAAAGATCACCAGTGCCACCAGCAATTCCACCAGCGTTACCCCGGATTGCGGCTCGCGGCGCGCGGCAGGGCGGTGGCGCGGCTGTCTCATGTCCCTGCAACCTCGGCCAGTGCCACCACCTGCCCGGCCTCGACCGCCAGCACCGACAGGTTGCGCAGGCAGCGCCCGTCGGGCTGAAAACGAAAGCCGCCCAGCACGCCGGTAAAGCCGCCGCCGCGCGTCAGCCCCTTGCGGCTCAGCGCATTGGCGTCGCCCAGTCCCATCGCCATCAGGGCAGCATCATGGCCCAGCGCCGCGACAATCCCCGGTTCGCTGCCAAAGCTGGCCTGAAACCGGTCGGCAAATGGCAGGAACAGGTCGGGTGGCGGCGCGGCAAACCAGCTTCCGGCCAGATCGGGGTTGGCGGCCACATCGCCGGCCCCCCATTGCACCGATCCCAGCATTTGCACGCCGCTGCCCGTCAGCCCGGCGGCAAACCCGGCCAGCGCAGCACCCCCTTCGGGCAGGAACACCGCCTGCGGCAATGCCCCGCCCGCCGCCGCTTTCAGTGCGGCCACAAGCCCGGCCCCGCCCGGCTCCCGGCGCAGAACCGCAACCAGGTCGATGGCCCCGGTGGCCGCCAGCCGCAGGGCCGCCGCCTCGGTGGCATCGGCCACCGCGCCGGGCCGCGCCACCATGGCGATGCGCACCAGGCCCTGCGCGCGGGCATAGCTGAGCATCGCCGCAACCGACTGTGCCGGGGTGACCCCCATCACAAAGGCCCCGTCTGCCGCCAGCCGCTCGTCGTTCGAAAAGGTGACAACCGGCACCTTGCCCGCCACCGCCAGCACTGCCGGGGTCTGATCGGCGCGCAGCGGCCCCATCAGAAGCCGTGCGCCGCGCTGCAGGGCCGAGGTAGCGGCCGCAGCCGCGCCATCGGCAGTATCGCCGGTATCATAAACCTGCGGCTCCGCCGTGCTGTCGCGGCCGAGCACAGCCAGCGCCGCGGCATTGGCCATGGCCTGACCCAGTTCGCCGTTCTGACCGGTCAGCGGCAGCAGCAGCGCCGCAGCGCCGCCCCCTGGCCCCCGGCTGGCCGTTGCGGCAGTCAGGTCGCCACAGGCGGCCAGCGGGCCCAGCAGCGCGGCATGGGCCAACAGCCCGCTGCAAAAACGCCGGCGGCCCCGATCAATCCCGAACACTGCGAAGCCCATCGCCGTCCCTCCCTATAGCCCGACCAGACCATTCATCGACACGATGGGCAGCAGGATCGCCAGCACCATCGCCATCACCAGCCCGCCCATCACAAGCAGGATCGCCGGTTCCACCAAGGCCACCAGCGCCTTGACCCAGGCATCCAGATCGCGTTGCTGATCGGCGGCGGCGCGTTCCAGCGCCGGGCCAAGGCTGCCGGTCGCTTCGCCGCTGGCGACCATCGCCACCAGCATCGGCGGAAAACAGGCAGCCTCGGTCATGGCACGGCGCAGGCTCACGCCTTGGCGGACCTTGGTGCCGATGTCGCCGATGCGGGCGCGGATGTGATGGTTGGGGGTTACGCCGGCTGCCGCCTGCAGCGCCTCCAGCAGCGGCACCTGCGCCTGTACCAGCGTGGCCAGGGTTCCGGCAAACTGGGCGGCATTGATCCGCTGTGTCAGCCGCGCCGTCAGCCACCCCTCGGCCAGCCGCCGGTGCCAGGCCCGGCGGTTGGCGGGCACCGCCAGCCAGCGCGCCAGCGCCACACCGCCAACGGCAGCGCTTGCGCCGGCCACGGCACCATAATCGCGCACCGCTGCCGAAACCGCGATCAGCACCCGCGTCAACAGCGGCAGATCGGCACCGCGCGAGGTAAAGACCCGGACGATATCGGGCACCACAAAGGCCATCAGCAGGGTGATGATGCCAAGGCTGACCAGCGTCAGCAGCGCCGGATATAACAGCGCCAGTTGCACGGTCTGGCGGTTGCGGGCACGGTTTTCGGTGAAAGCGGCCAGATGCCCCATCACCTGATCCAGCCGCCCCGCCGCTTCGCCAGCGGCAACCGAGGCGCGGTAGGATTGTTCAAAGGCGCGCGGATGCTGCGCGAGAGCCCCCCCAAAACTGCGGCCCTGCAGCACCTCGGCGCGCAGCGCAAGCACAAGCCCGGCCACCCGGGGCGGCTGACCCTGCGCGATGGTGGCCAAAGCATCCTCGATCCGCAGGCCCGAGGCCAGCAGCGTTGCCATCTGCCGCGTCACCAGCACCAGTGCGCCGGTGGCCAGGGCCGGGCGCAGCGTGAAACGCGGCGCTTTGGCAGGACCTGTGGCGGCAGCCACGTACAGCGGCAACAGCCCTTGCCCGCGCAGGTCGGCGCGCGCGGCGGCAGGGCTTGCCGCCTCGATCAGACCGGTGCGCGACGCTCCGGCCCCGTCAACGGCACGCCAGGACCAGGCTGCCATCACACTTCTCCCATTTCCGCCACGCGCGCCACGCCGGTCGGCCGGGTCATCCCGGCCTGCGGTGCGCCCCTGCCATCCACATCAGGGTGGTCGGGGCGGGTCGCGGAGGTCATCCTGCTCAACAGCCCGGAAGGTTCCACGATACGAGCGTGGCGCCCTGAAGCCACCCGAAAGCCGAAAGTCGACACTTGATCATCGGCGATTTCAGGGAACTGCGGGACAAAGGCGCGCAGAGCCGGATCGCCGCACCCTGTGACCACCAGCGACCCGGCCTCCCCCACCCGATCCGCTCCCGGCCGTGTGGTGTTCGCGGCGCGCGATACCCCGGACCGCTGAACCGCTTGATAAGGCAAAGCCATCATCACCCCCCCGTTTGCGCCACCCGCGCCACTTCGGTCAGCGTGGTCATTCCGGCGCGTACAGCGCGCAGACCATCCTCTGCCAGTCCCGGCCCGGCAGCGCGCGCCAGCGCCACCAGTTCCGCCTCGGCGGCACCGCGATGGATTGCCGCTTCCAGTGCCGCCGAAATCTCGACCACCTCATACAGCCCGGAGCGGCCACGGTAGCCCTGCCCCTGACAGGCGGGGCAGCCCACGGCGCGCCACAAAACCTCGCCCGGCTCGATCCCCGGCAACAGCGCGGCATCCGACAGGGTGGCGTGGTCATGCGCCCTGCAGGCCGGGCAGAGCCGCCGCACCAGCCGCTGCGCCACTACGCCAGCGAGCATCGGGGCCAGCAGGAACCGCTCCACCCCCATGTCGATCAGCCGCACCACCGCACCGATGGCGCTGTTGGTATGCAGGGTGGACAGCACGAAATGCCCGGTCATCGCCGCCTCTACCGCCACCTCCGCGGTTTCGCGGTCCCTGATCTCGCCCACCATGATGACATCGGGATCCTGGCGCAGAATGGCGCGCAGACCACGGGCAAAGCTCAGTTCGGTGCGCGGGTTGACCTGCATCTGGCCGACGCCATCCATCGCATATTCGATCGGATCCTCCACCGTCATGATGTTGCGGCTGTGATCGTTCAGGTGATCCAATGCGGCATAGAGCGTGGTGGTCTTGCCCGACCCGGTGGGGCCGGTCACCAGCAGCATGCCGTCAGGCCGCGCCAGCAGGCGGGCAAAGGCGGCGGCGTCATGCGGTGCCATTCCAAGTTTCGGCAGACCCAGCCGGGTCGCGTCGCGATCCAGAAGCCGCATCACCACCCGTTCGCCATAGTGCGACGGGATGGTGGATACCCGCACGTCAACCTCGTGCCCCCCCACCCGAAGCGATACCCTTCCATCCTGCGGCAGGCGCTTTTCGGCAATGTCGAGCCGCGCCATCACCTTGATCCGGCTGACCAGCAGCGGCGCAAGGGCGCGCTTGGGTTCGACCATTTCGCGCATCACCCCGTCGATGCGGAACCGCACCACCAGCCGCCGTTCCTGGGTTTCGATATGGATATCGGATGCGCCTTCCTTGATCGCCTCGGCCAGCAGGGCGTTGATCAGCCGCACCACCGGGGCATCTTCGCTTTGGTCCAAGAGGTCATCGACCACGGCGGCATCATCGGCCAGCCGCGCCAGATCGCCGTCAGCCCCGGCTGCGTTCGACGCGTCGGCGGCAGAGGCGCGGTAGGTTTGCGCCAGCAGCGCGTTGAACGCAGGCTCGTCCATCAGGTCCAGCGCAAAGCCGGTGCCCGCCACCCGCCGCACCTCGGCCAGCACCGGCATCAGCCGCTCCCCGGGAATGCCCGCGCCGCCGACAGCCGCCCCGCCCCCGCCAGCCCCCCCG
>Ga0105049_10000607_pt1 | contig 40045 bp, 35 predicted proteins | sample MAT06_FD_78087 | JGI IMG/M metagenome (GOLD analysis project Ga0105049, IMG submission 78087) | Freshwater microbial communities from Lake Fryxell liftoff mats and glacier meltwater in Antarctica - MAT-06 | ecosystem: Environmental > Aquatic > Freshwater > Ice > Liftoff microbial mat | place...
AAATGCCGGAAAGTTGCTTACCATTTTCCTTCGCATCGTGCCCGCGATTCCACCGGTGAAGGGCCCGCGTGACCAGTCCCTGAGCGAAGTCGCTCGAATCTTCGCCGCACTTTCGATTGCAGGCACATGGCGTAACACGACGCCAGAGGCGCCACGCGGTGATCACCGGCGCCGCAAACCCAAAGGCGGGGCTTGGAGAGATTCGTCAGGAACATGCCATACGGAGTCTCGCTTCACTCATATATGATTTTGGTAATTCCTATCTCCGAGAGGTCTTCTTTCTATACTATGTCTGCGGTGCCTCGCCTGAGTCTCAGCGGGACTTTGTACAATAACATTTGACGCGCATATCGGAAGATTTTTTGTATTGCTGACAGCCACGCGCACCTGGACCAGGCGGTTCAAACGATCCGCGCGACAGCCCACACTTCGGCCCCGCTTAACAAGTGTCCAGCCACCTTTAATACTTGCACGATGACGCAGATACGCAGACGCAGGCCGATGAGTCCCAAGCAGGCCTCCACCTGCGCCGGGCCGATCGACGAACTCCTGGATCCCGAGCTGTTCGAATCTCTGTGCGACCCCACGCGGGCGCGCTTGCTGGGGTGCCTGATCAAGTGCGGTCGGGGTTGCTCGGTGACGGAGGTGGCCGAGTGCTGCTCGGTGGACTTCTCCGTCGTTTCCCGTCACCTGCAGATGCTGGAACGCGCCGGAATCCTAGAGTCTTTGAAGTCTGGGAGGTCGGTTTCCTACGCCGTCCGTTACGGACATCTATGCACTACGCTCCGCGGCCTCGCCGACGCGATCGAGCAGTGCTGCCCCGCCGACCAACTTGTTGGTGGTGCTGCCGCGTGCGAAGGAGGTTGCTGTGGCAAACGCTGAACGCAAGCCACGCGTGCTGTTCCTATGCACCGGCAACTCTTGCCGCAGCCAGATGGCTGAAGGATGGGCCCGCGCGCTTAGATCCGATGCCATCGACGCCTATTCCGCCGGCACGAATCCCCACGGCCTGAATCCGCTCGCCGTGCGAGCGATGGACGAAGCGGGCGTAGATATTTCGAAGCACACGTCCAAGCGCCCCGAGAACATCGGCGTGCCTTTCGACGTGGTCGTCACAGTGTGCGACTCGGCTCACGAGTCGTGTCCGCTCATGCCCGGCACACGCATCATCCGTGTCGGCTTTGACGATCCACCGCGGTTGGCCAAGGGTGCCAAGAGTGACGACGAGGCCATGCCGCACTATCGCCGTGTGCGCGACGAGATTCGTGCGTTCATCCAGACTCTCCCTGATTCGATCATCCACTCCGAGGAGTGACCAATGACCACGATCAAGGTCTTCGATCCCCCGATGTGCTGCTCGACGGGCGTGTGCGGGCCGGAAGTCGACACGCGAATGGTGCAGTTCGCTGCGGATTTCGCGTGGTTCTCCGGGCAAGGCTGCAAGGTTGAACGCTACAACCTCTCGCAGCAGCCCGAGGTGTTCATGCAGCACGCCGCAGTGCTTTAAGCTGTCGATGCTGGCAGCACCAACGCGCTCCCGATCGTGATGGTCGACGATCCGATCATCTCGCAGCGCGGCTACCCGTCCCGTGATCAACTCTCGGCAAAGGCCGGATTGGTTCCCGTCGGCTCGCCCCTCCCGTTGACCGGCTCTGTCGGCTGCGGCTGTGGCCCCAAGGGCTGCTGCTGATGTTCGACGCCATGCCTGACTCAACCGATTCATGACGGCTAGGAGCTTCCGATGGACTTTGTTAATAGCCCGACGCGCTATCTCTTCTTCACGGGTAAGGGTGGTGTGGGCAAGACCTCCATCGCGTGCGGCACGGCCGTCACCCTCGCCGACCGCGGACCGTGCGTGTTGCTGGTCAGCACCGATCCAGCATCGAATCTCGACGATGTCTTCGGCATCCGTCTGAGCAATTCACCCACGCCTCTCCCGGGCGTGCCCGATCTTGACGCCGTCAACGTTGATCCCGAGGCCGCGGCCAAGGCGTACCGGGACCGCGTGGTCGGTCCGCACCGCGGCGTCCTCCCCGCCGACGCGGTGGCGCACATGAGAGAGCAGTTGTCGGGCTCTTGTGCTATCGAGATCGCCGCGTTTTGCTCCGACAGGGCACACGCTCCTGCTCATGGCTGCGACCGGTTCTTTCCACCGCGAGATGATGCGACAAATGGCGGTTGGTAAACCTGCCGAAGCAATCGACCACGGCGACGTTCCGGGAATCAGTACGCCCCTCATGAAACTCCAAGACCCCGAGCACACCAAGGTGCTGATCGTCACATTGCCGGAGACCACACCCGTCCTTGAAGCCAGCCGGCTGCAAAGCGACTTGCGCCGAGCCAAGATCGAGCCGTTCGCGTGGCTCATCAACGGTGCCCTCTCCGCCACCGCAACGGCCGACCCACTGCTACGTGTGCGGGCCGCGGCCGAGCGGGATGTGATCACCAAAGTGACCGGCGGCCTCTCGATGAGAACGCATCTGGTCCCGTGGCAGGCCCAGCAGCCCATCGGCGCTGACGCATTGGGCCATCTCGTGCGCGCCGGTCTATCACACGGCACGCCTGCCCGAGACCCCGGCGTCGGCCGCAACGCGTGAACCTGGGCAACTTGGACGCTCCAATCGGACCGAGAACCCTGCGAAAACCAGCCTTTACGCCTTGCTGGTTGGACATCCTGACCTCGTAGGGTAAACTTGCGTGCCCTCGAACGGCCGACGCTGTTCACCTTGTTAAGAACCATTATATAGAGAGAGTTCGATGAATCTGAACCTGTCCACTCGTAGTCTGTGCGCGATCGTTGCTTCCGCGGCTGGCCTGGCCGCCCCGGCGCTCGCTTCCATCACCGTCTCCACCCTCCCCGGCGGCGACGCCGAGTTCAACACTCTCACCACCAACGGCACCCTCGAGCGGGCCGTCGCCGAGGGCCGCATCGGGAACAACAACGCCTCCAACGGCACCTGGGAACGCGGCCTTTGGGAGTTCGGCGGCCTCGGCAGCCCCGTGAACACCGGCGGCACCACATGGACCTCCGGCGCCGCCGTCCCCTTCTCGTTCTCTTATGACGGCGCCTCCACCGTCTCCTTCATCCTCGGCGGCGACAGCCTCACCTGGAACAACCTCGCCGGCAGCTTCACCGATATCTTCATCCGCACCCGCAACGCCCGCAACGACACCACCATCAGCCTCACCAACCTCGCGCTCACCGGCTTCGGCGCGTTGGGCAGCGACATCAACAGCACCACCGCCAACGAAATCGACTACCTTCGCGTCGTCAACAGCGGCCCGTTCGCCGCGTTCACCCTCAGCGGCAACGCCACGCTCTCCTGGACCGGTTCCGCCCCCAACAACTCCGCTCAGGCCTTCCAGGTCAAGTTCAGCAACTCGATCCCCGCCCCGACCGCCGCGGGCGTCTTGGCCCTGGCCGGCCTGACGGCCGGTCGCCGCCGCCGCTAGATCAGTTCGGATCCACGCTTGAGCCTGTATTGAACACGCCCGCGCTGGAGCCCCCTCTTCTCCCGCGCGGGAGTTCTACGCTATCGCCACTCATGGTGCCCACCAGCTCCATCACGCGGAAGACCAACCCTGTACTGCTCTTCACGGCGTTCGAGCCCTCGGGCGACGACCACGCGTCGTCGGTCATCGCCGAGCTGCGCCGCCGCTACCCGCGCTTGCCGATCTTCGCGTGGGGCGGGCCCAAGATGGAACGCGCCGGTGCCACCATCGTCGAACGCACCGGCGACGACGCCGTCATGGGCATGCCCGGCCTGGCCAAGATCATCGAACACGGCAAGATCAACCGCCGCGTCGATGAGTGGCTCGAAGACCACGGCGCCACCGTCCACATCCCCGTCGACTCGCCCGCGGCCAACTTCCCCCTGTGCCAGCTCAGCAAATCGCGCGGGGCCAAGGTCGTTCATCTGGTCGCTCCGCAGATGTGGGCCTGGGGCCCGTGGCGCGTCAACAAGCTCCGCCGGCTCACCGATTTGGTCCTTTGCCTCTTGCCCTTCGAGGAGCCTTGGTTCCTGGCCCGCGGCGTGCCGGCGAAGTTCATCGGCCACCCGCTCTTTGATCACCCGCTCGACACCGCCGCGATCGACCTTCGGGCGGCCGCGCTGGGCGACAAGCTCCCGCCGGGTAACCCCAAGATCGCCATGATGCCCGGATCGCGCCCGGGCGAGCTGAAGAAGAACTTCGGCCCGCTGCTCGACGCCTTCCGCCGCATCAAGACCGACTTCCCCGAGACCTCGGGCGTCTTCGCCGTCACGCGTCCCGAGGTCGAGGTGCAGCTCCGCCGCGCCGCCGCTGGGCTGGGCGGCTGGCCCGCCGACTGCTCGGTCGTGGTGGGCGACGCCGAGACGGTCACGCGCTGGTGCGACCTGGCCATCGTCAAATCAGGCACCGTCACGCTGCACGTCGCCCGCCAGAACAAGCCGATGGTCACGTTCTATCGCCCCGGGCGGCTGATGTACTACCTGCTGGGCAAGTGGGTAGTCTCGACGCCGTTCTACACGCTGCCCAACCTGATCGCCGGCCGCGGCGTGGTCCCGGAGCTGATCCCGCACCTCGCTCCGGACGGGCAGGAACTGGCCGTGGGCGTCTATCGCCTGCTGCGTCAGCCGGGCTTCGCCGACGACCAACGTGAAGGATTGCGGCAGATCTGCCAGAAGTTCAACGGCATCCGCGCGGACGTCGAAGCCGCCAACGCCATCGAACGCGTGGCGGGCCTGGTGCCTGCTGAGGAGCCGGGGGCGCTGGTGGTTTGAGCGGCGCTCAGCCGTGCCCCAGGTACGCCTTCCGCACCTCATCACTCGCCGCCAGTTCCGCCGCCGGGCCGCGCATGCGCACCGCGCCGGCTTCCAGCACCACGGCCTGGTGCGCCACCCGCAGCGCCATGTGCGCGTTCTGTTCCACCAGCAAGATCGTCACGCCCTGCTGGTTGATGGTGCGGATGATCTGGAAGATCGTCTGCACCAGTTGCGGGGCCAGGCCCAGCGAAGGCTCGTCGAGCAGGAGCAGCTTCGGCCTCGCCATGAGCCCGCGGGCGATGGCGAGCATCTGCTGTTCGCCGCCCGAGAGCGTCCCCGCCACCTGTTTGAGCCGCTCGCGAACGCGCGGGAAGAGGCCCAGGGCCTTCTCGCGGTCCTCGGCGATCCCCGCCGCGTCGTTGCGCGTGTAGGCCCCGAGCATCAGGTTCTCATCGACCGTCATATTCGCGAAGATCCCGCGGCCCTCGGGCACATGCACCAAGCCCCGCGGCACCAGCTTGTGCGGCGACCCGCCCTGCACCGCCTCGCCCGCGAAGGTCACCCCGCCCTGACGCGGCTTGATCATCCCCGACACGGCCCGCAGCGTCGTGCTCTTGCCGGCACCGTTGGCACCGATCAGCGTCAAGATCTCGCCCTGCTCGACCTTGAACGCCACGCCGTGCAGCGCGTTGACCGCGCCATACGCCACATGCAGGTTGTCGACCTCAAGTAGCGGCACGCGCATCAGGCTCCGTGGGCGGTGGTGGGGGTGGGAACGCCGCTGGCGGCGTCGTCAGGCGTCGGCTCGCCCAGATACGCCGCGATCACCTTGGGGTTAATCTGGATCTGCGCCGGCTCGCCCTCGGCGATCGTCACACCATAGTCGAGCACCGTGATCCGCTCGCAGATCTCCATCACCAGCCCCATGTCGTGCTCGATGAGCAGGATGGCCAGTTGAAACTCGTCGCGCACGCGGTGGATGGTCCGGGCAAGGTCCTTGGTCTCCTGCGGGTTGAGCCCAGCCGCCGGCTCGTCGAGCAAGAGCACCTTGGGCTCGGTCGCCAGCGCCCGGCAAATCTCCAGCCGCCGCTGCGAGCCATAGGGCAGGTTCTTGGCCTGCTCCTCGGCCAGGTCTTGCAGGCCGAAGACCGTCAGCAGGTCCATCGCACGCGCCTGCATGGCGATCTCCTGCGCCACGAACCGCGGCGTCCGCAGCAGCGTGTGCCACAGCCCGTGCCGCCCGCGCAGGTGCGAGCCCATGCGGACGTTGTCGAGCACCGACAGCTCGCTGAAGAGCCGGATGTTCTGAAACGTCCGAGAAAGCCCGGCCTTGGCGATGTCGTGCGGCGGCAAGCCGTGCGTCGCCTGGCCATCCACCGCGATCGTCCCCGTCTGCGTCTGATAGACGCCCGTGAGCAGGTTGAACGCCGTCGTCTTGCCCGCGCCGTTGGGACCGATCAGCCCGTGCAGCGCCCTCGGCGGGATCTGCAGCGTCAGCGACTGCACCGCCTTGAGCCCGCCGAAGCTGATGCCGATGCCTTGCGCGTCAAGGACGAAGCGGCTCATGTCGCCCTTCCTGATGCCCCGCGACGTGCCGGCTTGCGACGGGCTATGTCCCAGATCTCGCGCACGCCAAACAGCCCCTGCGGCCTCACCAGCATCATCGTGATCAAAAGCACCGCATACACGATCAATCGAAACTCGGCGAACCCACGCAAGAGCTCCGGCAGCGCGATCAGGATAATCGCCGCCAGGACCGCACCGCTGATCGAGCCCAACCCGCCCAAGACCACCATGATGATGATCTCAAACGAGCGCTGGAACGCGGCGTCGGTCGGCGAAGGGTTGACACCCGTGTGGGCCAGGAGCCCGCCGGCGATCCCGCCGAAGAACGCCGCGAGCGTGAACGCGCGGATCTTGTACTTGGTCAGGTTGATGCCCATGGCCCGCGAGGCGATCTCGTCCTCGCGGATCGACAAAAAGGCGCGTCCGCTCGATGATTGCTTGATACGGAACGCCACCAGCGCCGTGATGGCGACCAGCAGATAGATCCAAAAGAGCGATGCGTAGCCGGGAATCCGCTCGAAGCCGACAGGCCCGTTGAGCGGGAACGATGCCAACGCCGGCAGCAAGCGGCCCTGCACCTCGCTGGCCTCGTAAAGCTGCTTGCCGGTGAGTTCGAGCATCACGCGGATGATCTCGCCGAAGCCCAGCGTGACGATGGCGAGGTAATCACCTCGAAGCCGCAGCGACGGCAGCCCGACCAGATACCCGAACGCCGCCGCCAGGATCCCGCCGAGGATCAGCCCCGTGAGCATGAGCGTGACACCTTGGGTGAGGAACTCGGGGGCGTTGACGGAGCCGTGGAGATAGAGCGAGCCGTAGTAGGTCGTCCCGCCGGCGATGTAGCCCCCAATGGCCATGAACCCGGCGTGGCCCATCGAGAACTGGCCAGTGAAGCCGTTGACGATATTGAGCGACACCGCCGCGACCACAAACACACCGATGCGGCGCAGGACGTTGACCCAGTAGTCGTTTACCACCAGCGGCGCGCCAAAGTGCACCAGCAGCGCCACCACCAAGCACGCCAGCCAAGGGAGCAGCACGACATCGAGCCGCAGGGCCTGCCGCGCGGGGACGGCCTGGATGTAGTCCACCAGCGACTTCATTCAGACTTTCTCCCTCACCGCCGTGCCCAACAGGCCGTTGGGCCGAACCAGCAGCACGACGATCAACAGCCCGAACACATAGACATCGCTGAGGCGTGGGTCGATGTAGAGCCGCCCGAAGAACTCGATCCCGGCGATCAGGAACCCGCCCAGCACCGCGCCGCGGACGTTGCCGATCCCCCCCACCACCGCCGCGACGAACGCCTTGAGGCCCAGGAGCACCCAGATGCCGTGGGCCGTCTGATTGAGCCCGGGGTACTTCATGGCGTACAGAAACGCCGCCGCCGCCGCCAGGGCCGTGCCCAATACGAACGTGAACGAGATCACGCGGTTGACGTTGATCCCCATCAGCGCCGCCGTCTCGGTGTTGAAGGACAGGGCCCGCATTGCCGTGCCCATCTTGGTGTTATAAACCAGGAACTGAAGACCAGCCATGAGCGTCAGCGACGAGACGACGATCAATACATCGATTAGCCGCACCGGCACCAGCGGGGCCTGCACCAGCTTGAACGCCGCCCCTTCGACCTCCTCCGGGTTGCGCCGCGGCTGGGTCTGGAACTCCGTCCCCGCCTCGATCCGCCCGGCCTCGGCACGCAGCGTCAGGCTTTCCACCCGCGGCCGACCGTCGACGGTCCGCGTGACATCGAGGCGGTAGCTCCGCCCGTCGGCGAGCTCGATCGCCTTGTCGAGCTTCACGAAGCCGCGCTTTGCACCGCCGGAGGCCGTGCCCGTCGCGACCGTCGATTCATTCAGCACAGCGTCGGGCAACAACTGCGGCATGCTCTTGGGCGAAGGACCGAAGGGCACCGTGGCCAGCGACCGATCGCCCTCGCTGGCCACGCTGAAGCCCTTGAGCTGCCCCACGTTCTGGAGTAAGAGCGAGACGCCAATGGCCGTGATGAGCACGTTCAATCGCGGGGCCTTCCGCAGCGGGCGATAAGCGAACCGCTCGATCAGGTACCCCGTCATCCCGCACACGCAGATCGCCAGGAGCAGCACCAGCGGCCCGAGCCAGAGCGGCGCGTGCTCGGCGTCAAAGCCCAGCCGGGCGATCAGCACCGTGGCGGTCGTGAACGAAGTCCAGGCCCCCAGCACGAAGATATCGGAATGGGCGAAGTTGATGAACTTGAGCACGCCGTAGACCAGCGTGTAGCCCAGCGCCACCAACGCATAGAGGCTGCCGACGGCGATCGTGACGAGGACGGTCTGGAGAAAATCAGCCACTGGGGCGGAGTTTAGCAGGTGCCGGCGCGGGGGAAGAAGAAACAAAACCGCCCACGGGCCGGGCCCGTGGGCGGTTGATGGAATCTCGTTCTGACGGGGTGGTTCGCCCGGCCTTACTCGGGCTTGATGGTCACCACGTACTTGGGCGTCGGCGGGTCGCCCGCCATCTCCACTACCACGGCCGACTTCTTGGCGTCGCGCTGCTCGTTGATCGTGATCTCGCCCGTCACGCCGCCGAAGTTCTTGGTCGCGGCGATCGCGTCGCGCAGATCAGGCCCAGAGAGCGACTTGGCCCGGCCCATGGCGTCAAAGAGGATCTTGGCCGCGTCGTAGCCCAGCGCCGCCAGGCCGTCGGGCGTGGACCCGCCGAAGGCGCTCTTGTACGCCTTGATGAACTTCTGCACCCGCGCGTCGGGCTGGTCGGGGGCGTAGTGGTTCGTATAGAAGCACCCCTCGATCGCGTCTTTACCGATCTTGGCCAGTTCCTCGGAGTCCCAGCCGTCGCCGCCGAGCAGCGGCTGCGTCAGGCCCAGCTTGCGGGCCTGCAGGGCAATGTTGCCCACATCGGTGTAGTAGCCGGGGATGTAGATCACGTCGGGCTTGGCCGAGCGGATGGCCGTGAGCTGGCTGGTGAAGTCGTTGGCACCGCCCGTGTATTGCTGCGTGATGGCGATCTTTCCGCCAAACTTGGTGAAGTTCTTGCTGAACTCCTCCGCCAGACCCACGGCATACGCCTGGGCCTGATCCACCAGCACCGCGGCGCTCTTGGCCTTGAGGTTCTCGTGAGCAAACTTCGCACCCGCGTAACCCTGGAACGGATCGATGAAGCAGACGCGGAAGATGTAGTCACCGATCTGCGTCACCCGCGGATTCGTCGACGACGGCGTGATCATGGGCACCTTGGCCGCCTGCGCCACCGGGCCGCCCGCGAGCGACAGCTTGCTGGCCACCTCGCCTAACACCGCCGACACTTTGTCCTGCTTGACCAGCCGCTCGACGGCCAGCTTGGCCTCGCCCGCGTCGCCGCGGGTGTCGTACTCCACCAGCAGGATCTTGCGGCCGTTGAACCCCCCAGCCGCGTTGAACTCGTCGATCGCCAGCTTGATCCCCTGGCTGGTCGACTTCCCAAACGTCGCCTCCGAACCCGTCAGCGAGCCGAAGTGGCCCACCTTAATCGGATCCTCAGCCGCCCGGGCAGGCAGACTCAAACCACCCACCACGGCGACAGCGGCGGCAAACACGGTAAAGGCACGACGGGACCAAGCCATAAGAATGCTCCTCAAGGTGAAGCTGACAGGGTGAGGGCCCAGAGGCCCCCTGTCAAGTCGCCAAGAGTGTCTTCGCCCCCCGACCCGACCGGGATGCACCACCCAAACCGGCTTCAGGCCCCCCCGCCCGGCACCAGTTCCCCCTCCACCTCCGCCGCCACCTTCTGGAGCGACTCCACCGCCGACGCCTTTATACACACCCGCGACTTTTTGACCGCCACCCACATCACCCAAGGCGACGTCGGCACCGTCAGCGGCAGGTACCACCACCACGTCCACTTCCAAAAATCACCGGGAATAAATGTCGCCACCAGCGACTCTGTCAGCACCACCCCGGGCCAGATCGACAGCAACAACATCACCGCGAAGACCCACGGCATCGTCGGCTTGAGCTTGGCCTCTCCCCGCAGCACCGAGCCGCCGGGGCTCACTGCCGAGCGGGCCCGCAACTCCAGCACGCCGTCAAACGGCATTCCGAACGCGTCCAGCGTGCACAAAAGCCGCCCGTGCGGGTCGGCCGGTCCCTGCCCGCCGCTCAATCCTTGGGACGAGCGCCCCTGGGCCGCGACGAACCCCGGCATCCGGCCCCGCTTGGAGGCCGTTTGAAGCCGCGCCGCCACCTCCGCAGGGCTCAGCTTGGTGTGGACCGTCGGCAGCGCCGCAAGGGCCGCCGGATTGGGGTTGTTCGGGGTCGTCTCGGCCATGCAACGCAAAGCGTAGCTGATCGGCCCTTCCCCGCCCTCACTGGGGGTCGGAGGCCGCCTCAATCGGGCTAATCCGTCGGCCCAATACCGCGCCCCCGCCCCAGCCTGCCGACCGGGGTCGTATAACTCGATGGACCCGCCTGGCACCGATCCTGCACCGGGTTCCCCCAGCCCATGACCGACCCCAAGAACGGCCAATCTGTGTGGCGAATCGGCGACGCTGGTGCCCCCGTGTCGCCCCGCGGCCACACCCCGGGCGCGCCGAGCCGCCCTCCCCGCCGCGTAAGCCCGACGCTCCGGCTCACCGACGAGCCGCCTCCATCCGGCCGCCGAGCCGTTCCCGCCGCCCTGACCGTCATCGACCCGCGCCAGGCCGTCGCCAAAGAAAACCGCCTCGCCAGCGGCATGAGCCCGCTCGACTCTCGCTGGGTCTTCGCGCTCAAGGCCAGCCAACTGCTCGAAGGCGGCGTCGCCGCGATCCTCCGCCCCGAACACCGACGCCGGCTCCTCTCGCAGGCCCGCCGGATCGGCCTTCGCGACTTCGACGCCAACCTCATCATCGCCATTGTGCAAGACGGCCGCCGCAGCGGCCTGGGTGCCCTCAACCCCGACGCCGAGCAACGCCTGACGCTCGTTCACCCCGCCGACCCTGCCGCCGCCCAGCCTCCCCGCTACGCCCGCCTGATCGGGGTGGCCCTCGGCCTGGGCATCGTGCTGGCCCTGTTCCTCATCGGCTCGGTGCGCTGACCGCGGCCGGTTTGAGTCCCTCTCCGCCGCTTCGTCACTCCGCCACTTCGCCACTCCGCCACTTCCCCCGCGCACCCCACCACCCGCCCAGCTTCTCGCGCCCCGACCGCACGGCGTAGAGCAGGATCCCCACGCCCACTGCGACCATGGCCGCCGACAGCCACTGCCCGCGCGACAGGCCCATGATCCGCCCCGCCGCCCCAAACTGCGCATCGGGCAAGCGCCACAGCTCCGTCACGACCCGCAGCACGCCGTAGCTGATAAAGAACCACGCCGCCACCACGCCCGGCTTCCTGGGCTTCGCCCACGCCAGCCAGCACACCGCCCCCACCAACAGCCCCTCGGCCACCGCCTGATACAACTGCGACGGGTGCCGACTCGACAGGATCTGGCTCAACTCCGCCCCGTGCTTGCCCGCTCGCGCGGTCACCCGCTCGATGCCCGCGGCCCACGTCTCGCCCGGCAGTCGCACCGAGTCCACCAGCGTCCACAGCCGCGCTTCCACCTCCGGCGTGAGCGCCGGCGTGTGCGACAGCTCGTCGCGCTGGCCCGGCCCCATCCACCCGCGTAGCTCCTGCGGGAACTGCACCGACCACCACGGCCCCGGCTTGCCCGGCGCCGCCACGATCGCGCCCAGCAACTCGCCGTTGATGAAGTTGGCGCCGCGCCCCAGCAACAACCCCGGCGGGGCCATCACCGCCAGCGCGTCCATGACATGCAGCGTGCTGCTCTTGCCGATGACCACTGTTTGGCCGTCGCCGCCCTCGACCTTCCAACCCCGGCTCACCCACCACGCCGCCGTCACCAGCCCGATCAACCCGCCGTGGCTCGCCATCCCGCCGCGATTGATCGCCAGCAAGCCCCACCACGGCGGCGACGGCGTGAACTGCGTCAGGAGCGCCGGGTCGTACACCAGCACATAACCCAGCCGCCCGCCCAAGACCGTTCCCAGGATCACCGCGAACATCGCGTCCCACACGCGGTCGGGCGGGATCAACACCAAGCGTCGCTTGGCCAGCGTCGTCAGGATCAGCGCCCCGATCATGAACGCCGCGATGTATGACATCCCATACCAACGGATCGGCAACCCCAGCCACGGTATCTCGAAGGCCGTGGGCGTGAACGTGTGAAGCCACGCCGCCAGCGTGAAGACCGCGTCAGACTGGCCCGGCTGTGGGTCGATCATCGTGCCTCAATCCCGAAGAACCGCGACGTATTGCGGTTGAGTTGTTCGTGGAACTCTTCGAAGCGCTCGCCCCGCGCCGCCGCCAACGCCTCGGCCGTGTGCCGCACATATGCCGGCACGCACGGCCTCTTCTTCCGCACCGGCTCCGGCGACAAAAACGGCGCGTCGGTCTCCACCAGCAGCCGATCCGCCGGGGCCAGCCGCGCCGCCTCGCGTAGCTCGGGCGCGTTGGCGTACGTCAGCACCCCCGTGAACGAGAGCATCGCGCCAAAGTCCAGCACCGCCTTCGCTTCCGCCACCGTCCCCGTGAAGCAGTGGAACACAAACCGCCCCGGCTCCAGCCCGCTCCGCTTCAAGATCGGCAGCAAATCCGCGAACGCCTCCCGGCAATGCACCACGATCGGCTTGTCGATCGTCGGCCCACGCTCCCCGCGCGCACACGCCGCGACCAGCGCTAGCTGCTCGTCGAGCACCGCCCGCTGCACATCACCCGGCGGGTCGCTGTAATGATTGTCCAGCCCCAGTTCCCCCCACGCCACGCACCGTGCGTCGGCCGCCACCAGTGCCAACACGCCCCAATCGTGCGGACCCTGATCCGTATAGAGCGGATGCACCCCCGCCGAACACCACACCCGCTTGTGCTGCTTGGCAATCGCCAGCGCCTCAAGTGCATCGCCTGGCGTCGTGGAGATGGTGATGACCCCGCTCACTCCGGCCGCCGCCGCCTCGGCCAGCGTCTCTGGCACCCGCTGGGCAAACTCCGCAAACGTCAGATGGCAATGCGTGTCGATCACGGGGGCAAGCGTAGTCGCGGAGACCCACGCCGCAGTGCTCACAAGCCTTGCCCGCAGCCCCCGCCCCACGCCCCCCTACAACCATCCATGAACCTGCCACGCTGGATCGTGCCGATCCTCCTCGTCCTCGGCCTCACCTCCCTCGCCGCCGCCGGCCCGCGCGATGAACGTTGGTACGTCATGCTCCTCCAAGACCAGCGCGCCGGCTACGTCCAGGCCATCCAAGAAGAAACCCCCGCCGGGATCCGCTCCTTCACCGACATGCGCCTCAAGATCAAACGCGGCGCCCTCACCCTCAACCTCTCCATCACCTCCGAATGGCTCGAAACCCCCGAAGGCGAGGCCATCTCTGCGTCGTCCGTCGCCGTGTTGGGGGCCGCGCCCGTCAAGCGGAGCTACCGCTTCCTGCCCGACAGTCTCGAGGTCACCACCGAGCAGGGCGGCCAGAAGACGGTCGTTACCCAGCCGCGGCCCGCCGGGAAGTGGCTCCCCCCCGCCGCCGCCGCACGCGAGGCCAAGGCCCGCCTCGACGCCGGCGACAAGACCATCACCACCCGCACCCTCGAAGACGACCTCATGACCGGCCTCTCACCGGTCGAATCGACCCGCACCGTCCTCGAAAAGACCACCGTCGAGGTCTTCGGCAAAACCGTCCCGGCCGTCAAATGGAAGATCAAGGTCGATCGCTACGCCGATCTCGACGCGGTTGATTTCGTAGACGACGACGGCACGCCGCTCCGCAGCGAGATCAACCTGGGCGGGATGAAGATCGTGCAGCTGGCCGCCGACAAAGCCCTGGCCATGTCCGACCTCAACCCGCCCGAGCTGCTCGTGAGCACGCTAGTGAAACCCGACAAGCCGATCAAGAACCCGCGCCGCCTGCGTGAGGGCCGCTTTGTGCTGGCGCTGCCCGGCGCGGACGATCGCCTGGCCGACTTCCCCACCACGCCGGCGCAGAAAGTCGAGCGCGTCGACGCCCGCACGCTCCGCGTGACTATCTCCTCGCCACCCGCCCAAGACGCGGCCGCGCCCCCCGGCACCTCTCCCACCGCATCCGAGCGGGCCGAGGCCCTCGAATCGTCCGCCATGATCGGCTGCGACGACCCCGCCGTGAAGGCCCTCCTCCGCGAGGGCACCGCGTTCGCCAAGCAGCCCCCTGCCAAGCGCGCCGAACAGTGGCGCCGCTTCGTCCACCACTTCATCAAGGAGAAAGACCTCTCGGTGGGTCTCGCCACCGCCAGCGAAACCGCCCGCACCCGCACCGGCGACTGCACCGAGCACGCCGTCCTCCTGGCCGCCATCCTCCGCGCCGACCGCATCCCCGCCCGCGTCGCCTCCGGGCTCATCTACGCCGACGCCTTCGCCGGCGCTACCGAGATCTTCGGCTACCACATGTGGACGCAGGCCCTCCTGGGCGACGGCGACGCCGCCCGCTGGACCGACGTCGACGCGACCCTCGACGACCAAACGCCCTTCGACGCCACGCACATCGCCCTGGCCGTCTCCAACCTCGCCGACGCCGGCGGCGAGAACCCCATGCTCGCGCTCGTCCCGCTGCTTGGAAGGCTCACGATCAAGATCGAAGGGACGACCCCGTGAGTGATACCGGCCGCGCCGCCGATGACGCTGTAGACCAATCGCCGCCACCGCGCCTCCCGCCGCGCGACCCCGCCGGCCACAAGGGCACCTTCGGCTCCGTCGCCATCCTCGGCGGCTGCTGCACCGGCGGGCTCCTGATGATCGGGGCACCCGCCCTGGCCGCCCGCGCCGCCCTCCGCGCCGGCTGCGGCCTGGCCAAAGTCGTCGTCCCAGAGCCGATCGCCGCCGCCGTGCTCCAACTCGTGCCCTCGGCCACCGGGCTCACGATCCCCGTCGATGCCCTCGGGGCCTACTCACCCGCCCAGGCTCGCCTCGCCGTCGCCCGCGCCGTCGACTTCGCCACCGTCCTCGCCGTCGGTCCAGGTCTTGGCACCGGCCAAGGCCCGGTTGAACTCGCCCTGGCCGCCGCGGAACAGAACCGCGTACCGATTGTCCTCGACGCCGACGGCCTCAACGCCGTGGCGCAAGCCCCCGAACTGCGCGAAGCCCTCCGCGCCCGTGCCATCCTCACGCCCCACCCCGGCGAGTTCCGCCGCCTCGCCGCCCGGCTGGGCATCCGTGGCGACCCGGTCGATCCTGCCTCACGCCCCGCCGCCGCCGCCGAGCTCGCCCGCGCTTTGAGTGCCGTCGTCGTCCTCAAAGGCCAAGGCACCATCGTCACCGACGGCACCCGCATCTGGCGCAACACCACCGGCTCCGCCGCTCTGGCCACCGGCGGCACGGGCGATGTCCTCACCGGCCTCATCGCCGGGTTGGTCAGCCAATACGCCTCCGCCATGTCGCTCTTCGATCTCGCCCGCGTCGCCGTCGCCGCCCACGGCCTCGCCTGCGACGCCTGGTGCCAACACACCCACGCCGATTCGGGCCTGCTCGCCCACGAACTGGCCGACCGCCTCCCCGCGGCGCTGCAACGCCAGCGCGAGTAGTTCTTCACTGCGATTTGAACGACGCGAACCACACCCGAGCGAGCCTCAGCCCGCCTTGGCCACCGGCGGCGCTGCGGGGCCCGCCTGGCCCACGACCACCCGATTCCGCCCGCCGTGCTTGGCCGCGTAAAGCGCCTTGTCGGCCGCCTCGACCCACTGCTCCGCCGATACCATCGTCCCCGGGAGCGGCGTCCCCGCGAGCCCCACCGAGCATGTCACCGAGTGTTCCGGATGCCGCGGGAAGAGCGTCTTACCGAGCGTCAGCCGCACCCGATCCGCCACCACCACCGCGTCTTGAGAGTTGGTGTTGGGCAGGATCATCACGAACTCCTCGCCCCCGAATCGACACGCGATATCGCTCGTCCGGCTGCACGACTGCACAATCCGCCCGAACTCCTGCAACACCTCGTCGCCCGCAGGGTGCCCGTAGGTGTCGTTGATCTTTTTGAAGTGGTCAAGGTCGAGGATCAAGAGCGTGAGCGGGTGCCCGTAGCGCACGTGTTCAGAATACTCCTGCTTCCAACGCCGATCGAACTGCACCCGGTTCCCCAGCCCCGTCAGCCCGTCCACTTCCGCCCGATCAGCCAGCAGCCGCAAGAGCCGCTCCAGACGCAGCACGGCCCGCAGCCGAGCCTTCAACTCCGCGACATCCGAGCTGCTGTCGAGTGACTTCCTGACAAAGTCCGCGGCTCCCAGGTCGAACGCCATGACCTTGTCGTCGGCCTCGCTGTTGGCCGAGAAGATCACCACCGGAATGTTGGTCGTCAGCGGCTCGGCCTTGAGCGCCCGCAATACCGCGAAGCCGTCCATCCCCGGCATGTCCAGATCCAGCAGGATCGCCGACGGACGCTGCGACTTGGCCAGCGCCAGCCCCTCGGCTCCGCTCGACGACACCACCACTTCGACCTGCTCATGCCGCAGCCGTGCCGTGACCAGGCGGTGGATGTCCTCTTGATCGTCGATCAGAAGGAGCTTCGGCTTGGCATCGATCGGTTCCACTCGGCAAAGATCTCCGAAATCCCCATACCCATCAACCAACAGCCCCATCCCGGCGACAACCAAACCACCACGAACTGCGTCAGCCTGTCACCCGCTTACACATCGACAACAGTTCTTCGAACTGCCGACGCAGCGAATCCACCCCGCCCGGCCCGTTCGAACCACCCTGACCCAACGTCTGCAACGTCTGCTCCAACTGCGCAGCCACCAGGCCCACGGCGGGAAAACCATAACCCCCGCTGGCACCCTTCAACTGGTGTGCCAGCCGTTTGAGCTCTTCGGTCTGCTGCTCGCGCCAGACGCGCTCGAGCATCTCGATCCGCGACGGCATCTCGGTCACGAAGATGTCCACGATCTCCCGCATGTCCGGATCGTCGGCAAACTGTGACCGCAGCGGGATTTCCGCGTGGTTGACTGGTGGGTTTTGGGTCGTTGGATCAGTCGGCATGAGCTGTGTTGGCCTCCGGCGGTGTGAATCGGCCATCCCTGATCCTGAGTTCACCGGGGAGTGGGGCCTCGCAGGCCGGTCGCGACGATTTTATAAAAATGCCCACCTGGCATCCCACGCACGGGTGGTATCTGGCACGATAACTAGACCCGTCCGGGCACGCAATGCGCGATTCTTGCGCTGTTCAGGCTTTCTTCAGGATCGGCGCCGGCCGGAATGCTCCATCCAGAATCTTCTTGCTGTCGGCCGCCAGCCAGCGTTCCAGCAGACCTGCATAGGCCGCGCGGAAGTCGACCGTGAACTTGAGGTCTCCCGAATCCAGGTCGGTCAGGCTGGGGTGATCCGTCAGCACCCCCGGCTGCACCATGGGCCCGAAGAAGAACATCGGGGCGGCGGTGCCGTGGTCTGTTCCCTGGCTGGCGTTCTGGCTCACGCGTCGACCAAACTCCGAGAACGACATCGTCAGCACGCGCCCGTCGTTGCCCTGCGCCTTGAGGTCCTGATAAAACGCCTTCATGGCCCCGCCGAACTGTGTCAAAAGCTGCGCGTGCCGGCCGTTCTCCCCGCCTTGCTGGGAGTGCGTGTCGAAGCCGCCCATGGTCACGTAATACACGCGCGTCTTGAGCCCCGCGGCGATCATGCTCGCCACCATCTGAAGCTGCCGCGACAGATCGCTCCCCGGATACGCCACCCTGGGCTTGGCGGCGACCGCCTTGCGGATCAGGTCGCTGGAGATCTGCGCGTCGAGGGCCGTCCGTACCAGGAACGACGCGTTGGAATCCGGATCGGCCTCGCCCTGCGGCACGCCGTGCCGCGCGATGCGGTCGTAGTCATCGGTCAAGCCCTTGGCCGCGTCGCCGCCCGTCCAACGGAACAGTTCCGCCGACTCAAATGACAGCGGCATCACCACCCGGCCCTGCATCGCCAGCGGGGCCGAGGCCCCGATCGCCACGCCCGTCATGGGGTTCTCGAGCCGGCCCGATTCGCCCTTGCCCGAGCCGCAGCATTCGTTGTCGAAGAAGCGTCCGAGCCACCCGTCTCCCGTGCCTGACAGCTCCGCCGTCTGCCAGATGTCCATCGACTTGAAGTGCGAGCGGTTGGGGTTGGGATAACCGACGCCCTGCACGATGCCGCAGAGCCCGTCGTCGTAGAGTTCTTTGATGGGTGCAAGGCTGGGGTGCAGCCCGACCTGGGACTTGGCCAGCTTGAGGACGCGGTCGTCCTTGATGCCGATGCCCGGGCGGGCCTTGTAGTAGTTGGCGTCGGCGTAGGGGATCACGGTGTTGAGCCCGTCGTTGCCACCCGAGAGCTGCACGACGACCAGCACGCGATCTTCGTTGACGCCGGGGATGGCCCCGCCCCAGGCGCTGTGGGGGAGGGCCGCTGCCGACCGCGACAGGAACGCCGGCACCGCCAGCGACGCCGACGCGAGCGTCAGGCCCTGGTGCAGGAACTGCCGGCGGGTGAAGGCGTACTTCTGCATGAAGTCCATGGTGTGATTCCAGGTCGGCGGATCAAGGACAGACGGAACGAGAACGGGCGGAACAGGGTCGGAACGCGGGAAGCTTGCGAACAACCATCAACCTTCCGAGTCGAGTCTACGTGCTAGCAGAGCTGGTACTCGGGCATGGCGGTGATGAGCAGCATGAGCTGCGTGAGCGTCTCGCCTTCGAGCTTGCCGCCGGTTGAATCGATGAAGCCCACCAGCGACTCGCGGGCCGCCGGGTCGGCCCGGCCCAATGTGAAGCGCAAGAGCGCCTCGAGCGTCTTGGACGAGCTCTCGCCCATTCCTGGGAACGCGTCGGCGAGCTGCGGGAGCATCGGGCCCGCGTCGAACTTTTGCTGGTCCGCCAGCCCATCTTTCCCTTTGGGCCGGCGGCCAGTCAGCAGGAAGACCAACGTGTTCTGCCGCACGTACATCGTCGCGGTATTGATCCATGTCCGCCCGCCATCCCACCCCTTGACGCTCTGCGGGAAGAAGATGTTCTGGCCCATCATGTTGGTCGCGTCGCAGAGCGTCGCCAGGTCCCGCGCCGGCGCGTTGAGCGAGCGGATCGCCCCCACCACCAGCTGCACCGGCGATTTGATCTGCTCGTTCCGCACCGCGGCGTCGTAAAAGTGCTGGCTGAGGAAAAGCTGCCGGAGCGTCGGCGTGAGCTGATACTTCGTCCGCCGCAGCGTGTTGGACATCTCGCGGATCACCGCGGCCCCCGCCTCGTCGAGCTTCTTGCGGCCCGAGGGGTAGTCGTGCACGAAGTAGCGATAGAGCTTGGTCGCCAGGAACTTCGAGCAGGCCGGCTGCTCGAGGATCGCGTTGACGAACCCGTCGCCGTCGATCGTGCCGTTCCGCCCCAGGATGGTCTTCTCGCCGTTGTCGTGGTTGTTGCGCTGGAACTCGAACTCGTCGTCTTCGAAGGTGTAGCCCGTCAGCGCCCGCGCGCCCTCTTTGATGTCGTTCTCGGTGTAGTTGCCCACGCCCAGGCTGAACAGCTCCATGATCTCGCGGGCCAGGTTCTCGTTGGGCTTGTTCTTGCGCGAGGTGTTGTTGTTGAGGTACACCAGCATCGCCGGGTCGCGGATGATCCCAAAGAGCAGGTCGGCGAAGTTCCCTACGGCGTTCCGCCGGAAGAACTCGTTCTGTTGCACCATGTGGTAGCTGTTCTCGATGGTGCGGTAGCTGGTGGCGAAGTGCCCGTGCCAGAAGAGCGTCATCTTCTCTTCCAGCGGCCGCGGGGTCTCGATCATCCGCTTCAGCCACCACTGCTGCACGTCCCGCATCTGCTGGCGGTCCTGCTGCTCGGCGTTCTGCCGCGCCAGCCGAACCTGGGCCAGCGTGTCCTCGTCGCGCATCCGCGCCGCCGACGCGGCCGTCCGCCGCTCCTCCGCCGTCGCGGGCCGCATGATGTTCTTACTAAACGTCGGCGCTGCTGGGGCCGTCACACCCTGGAACTTCACCAGGTGCTCGACCGACTTCTCAGGCCCCCACGACACCAGCGTTTGGATCTGCTGCGCCGTCCCGCCCATGCCCGCGCGCCACAAGAGGTGCCGAGCCGCGTCGAAGTCGAACTGCTCCTTGCGGATGGGCGACATTGACCCGTTGATGGGCCGCGGCTTCGTCACGGCGGGCTTGGTGGTCGCGGACGGGCCTGGATGTGGGGTTGCCTGCATCGCTGGACTCCTGACCGAATCGGTCGAACACCGGGCCTAACGCCGCACTCGGCCACGGATTGCCCGGGCCGAGCACCATGAGCATCGGCCCGCCAGCCCGCGGCCCCCCGCGCAAGCTCACCCTGACCGCTATTAAGGTACGGCTTCCCCGACGCAGCGTTCCGCCGAGGGCCACTTCCGGCCGGTCTTCACGCCCCGTGTCGGCTCACGCCGTCGCCAGGCGATCGGCGTTTGTTATGGGCACCCCCGCCGGGATGAGCCGCCACGTCCACACGGCGTTCAGCGTCGCCAGCGCCAAAAGCAACGCCCCATTGAACTGGTGCAACGTTGTAAAGACCACGTCGGCCCAGTGGACCTCGGGCCTGTTGCCCACCAGCAGCACCGCGATCAACGCGGCGATGCCCAGCAGAAACTGGAGGCTGACCGAATGCAGGATGCCCGTGCCGACGCGGCGTAGGAGCGGGCCGGCGGGGCGCGGATTGTCGCCGTTCTTCCGTGCGATGGCCCCCGCCGCGATCGCCAGGATGAACACCACAAACGCGAACCCGACGTGCGTAAGGGTGGCGTGCCAGCCCCGATCCGGCGGCGGGAAGTGCCGCGTCGCGGCCCCGAGTGCCAGTTGCATGACCAACCCACCCAAGAGCCACGCCGAGAGTGTTCTCCGGCGGCTGCTGGCCGGGGCCGCGGACGCCAGCACGGCCTGGCCGCCCGCGTAAGTCGTCGAGAGCATCACCGCCAGGGCCACCGTACCAGCAAACACGAGTTGCCCGCCGATACCGTGAATCATGGCTAAAAACTGGCTGTTGAGATCCACCCGCCCACCGCCGAGCAGCCCCTGTACCACCACGGCGGCAAACAGCCCGGTGCCAAAGAGCTTGATCCTTAGCCGCACCGGCGCGGTCCAGGTCGCGATCATCAGCATGAGCAGCGTCAGGCCCACCATGGCCCCGAAGAGCCGATGGACGTGCTCGTAGAACTTTCCGCCGGTCATGTGCCGCAGCGGATAGAGGAACATCGCCGCCCCCTCGGAGGTCGGCCAATCGGCGAAGGCCATCCCCGCGCGCGTACTGGTCACCAAGCCACCGATGAACAGCAGCGGCAACACCGCCACCACCGCCACCCGCGCAAACGGCCTCGACCAGTGCGAAGCAACCGCCACCTGCAACGGTGCCCGCAACGCCAGCCGCGCCCCCACCGCCCCCGCGACCAGACCGGACGCGGCACTGATACCTAGGAAGATCCCTACCATCGACGCGGCATTCGGAACGACCCCCTCAAACCCGGTGGCCGGTCGCTCGACAAGCAGCGAACCGAAGATCATCAAGTTGACCAGCGACGCCGTGGTGGCCACGAGGGTTCCCATCAACCAGCCGCGGCGGGGCTCGCTCCGCCCAGCCATAAACGCGCCGGTGGCCAAAGCGGCCATGAGCACCACCGCAATCGCGGGAGGTGGCCACGACAACCCGGGTAGGTGGGTGAAGAACGCTACGACCCACATGGCGACGGCCGTGCCAAATCCGAATACCAAAACCCGACCAAGCGGCGGTAGTAAAGCGTCTGAGCGATCGGTCTGGAGGACTGGAACCATAAGGAAGGTCCGGGGAACGTCCGATAGAGGTGGACGCGGGGGGCACACGAACGTTTTCCACACAAACGCGGCCGCCCAGGAATTGCTATTCTGCGAGATATCAGTGGACACTCTAGCTTGACGATGCGGCCGGGGCAGTATAAATTCCCGCTGTACGAGAAATACCGATTCTCTGCGTGTTCGGTTCGGTGCGGGTCGTGGATTGGGGCGCTTTAGCGAAAATGGTCCGGGCTCGGCCGAGTGTTAAACGGGGCCGAGATCGGGCGGGCTCTGGTGCCAAGGAGGATTTCGCGTGTCGATTTTATTCCCTCGTTGGACCAACGGGTTGCCGACCATCCTTGCGGGCGGGACGGTGTCGACTCTGGTGGCAGTAGTCGGCGGGTTCTGGTACTTCGCGACGCCCAAGTTCTGGTCTGTTGGGTACATGCCCACGCAGCCGGGGGGCGGGTTCAATCACCAGCTTCATGCCGGGCAGCTGGGGATGGATTGCCGATATTGCCACTCGCACGTTGAAGAATCGTCCGAGGCCAACATCCCCAACATCGCCACCTGCTACGGCTGCCACAAGGACGGGGCTTTGGGGGCGTACGCGTCTTCTCCCGCGCACAAGGAAAAGACCAACTTCATCCGCGAGGCGTGGGCGGCGGACGCCTCGGTCGAATGGCGTCGGGTTCACAAGGTTCCCGACTACGTGCGGAACTTCCCGCACAACGCGCACTTCGCGGCGGGGGTGTCGTGCTATTCGTGCCACGGGAACATCGCGCGGATGCCGGTGGTCTGGCAGCACGAGTCGCTGTCGATGTCTTGGTGTCTTGATTGCCACCGCAACCCGGAGCCGCACCTGGTGCCCAAGGACAAGGTGACGAACCTGTACTGGGTGGAGGAGCAGCGTCTAAAGGATCCGGCGGCGGCGCTGGCCGCCGGCAAGAAGTTCTACGAGGAGCGGAAGCTGGCGGCTCCTGAGAACTGCGGCGCGTGCCACTACTAGTAGCAGACCAAGCCGAGCCCGCGTGAGCCCATCGCGGTGGCGGCGTCCTTTCTGAAGATCCACGAGCGTTCCCGGCCCGTCCCTTTGCAAGTCCCTTTGGTTGATTAGAACACCCATGTCCAACCACGATCAATGCCCGACGAGCGCGAAGGAAGGCAAGCCCGTAGCCAAGGAGCGGACGCCGCACGAGTTGGTGGGCGCGGGGCGCGTTGGCCAGGCGTACTGGCGCGGGATGGACGACCTTGCCGACACGTCGCAGTTCCGTGATTTTCTGGAACGCGAGTTCCCGTCGGGGGCGAGCGAACTGCTCGATTCATCGCGGCGGACGTTCATGAAGCTGATGGGCGCTGGTCTGGCGCTCGCGGGTGCTGCGACGTTGCCGGCGTGCCGTCGGCCCGACCACAAGATCCTGCCTTATTCGCGCTCGGTGCCCGAGCACACGATCCCCGGCAAGGGGCTTTACTTCGCGACCAGCATGCCGCTGCCCGGCGGCGGGGCCGAGGGGCTTTTGGTCGAGACGCACGAGAATCGGCCCACGAAGATCGAAGGCAACCCGCTGCATCCTTCCTCGCAGGGCAAGAGCTCGCTGTGGGGCCAGGCGGCGGTGCTCGACCTGTACGACCCCGATCGTCTCAAGGAGCCGGTGCTTGTCCGCGAGGGCGAGCCGACGGACGTGACGTGGGACGACTGGGCGGCGTGGTCGAAGAAGCACTTTGAGCCGTTCGCTTCGTCGCAGGGCAATGGCCTGGCGATTGTGTTTGATCGCGGCTCCGCGGGGCCGACGGAGCGGGCGCAGCTGGCCAAGGCCCGCAAGCTGTGGCCTTTGGCGCTGATGGCGGACTTTGACAGCCTCGCCGACACCGCGAGCGAAGCGGGGACGGCCCTGGCCTTCGGCGCGCCGATGCGCGAGGTGCTGTCGATCGAGAAGGCGCGGATCATCGTCGCCTTCGACCGCGACTTCCTGCAGTTTGAGTCGGGCCAGCTGGCCCACGCGCGCGGCTGGGGCGCTTCGCGTCGCGTGCTCTCGGCGAGCGACAAGATGAGCCGGCTGTACGCGATCGAGTCGCACTTCAGCGTGACGGGCGCGGCGGCGGACCACCGCCTGGCCGTGGCCGCGACGCTGGTGCCCGCGTACGCGGCGGCGGTGGCGCGGCGTGTGCTCCAGAACCGCGCCGGGGCGGCGTGGAAAGTGCTGTCCGACGCGTTGGCGGCCGTCAAGACCCCCGACGCGCAGATCGATCAGAAGTTCGTCGACGAACTGGCCAAGGACCTGCTCAGCGACGAGGCCCGCGCGGCCTCGTTGATCGTGTGCGGGCGTTCGCAGCCCCGCGAGGTTCACGCGCTGTGCGCCGCCCTCAACGCGGCCCTGCAGAACATCGGCGCCACGGTGAACTACCTGCCCGCGGCCGACTGGTCGAAGGTGAGGCCCGAGGGGATCGAGGCGGTGGCCAAGGCGCTCGACGCCGGGACTATCGACACGATCGTCGTGCTCAACGCCAACCCGGTCTTCGCGGCCCCCGCCGACCTGGACTTCGGCAATCGCTTCGCCAAGGCCAAGCACCGCATCGCGCTGAGCGTCGACTTCAACGAGACCTCCGCCGCGTCAACGTGGCAACTGCCCGGGGCTCACTTTCTGGAGACCTGGGGCGACACCGAATCGCACGACGGGACGATCGCGGCGATCCAGCCGATGATCGCGCCGCTCTTCGGCGGCAAGTCGGCGCTGGAGCTCATCGCGCAGATCACCGGGGCCGAGATCAACGACGGCTACCAGCTTGTGCGGGCCGAGTGGAAGGGCGCTCAGACCGACGCGGCCTTCGAGAAGGCCTGGCGGCGGGCGCTGCACGACGGCGTCTTGGCGGGCAGCACACCCAAGGCCAAGCCCCCGGCCAACGTCGCGTTCGCGGCCGTGGCCGACGCGATCAGCAAGCTGAGCCTCCCGGCGCCGAGCGCGGGCAAGGTGGACGTGACGTTCGCCGTGACGTCGATGTACGACGGGCGCTTCGCCAACAACGCCTGGCTGCACGAACTCCCCGACCCCGCGTCGCGCGTGGTGTGGGACAACCCGGCGTACATCTCGCCCAAGACGGCCCAGCGGCTGGGCCTGATGCAGAGCAAGGACACCGACAAGAAGCCGGCGGGGCAGATGGCCAACCTGTCGGTGGGCGGCCGTTCGATCCGCGTCTGCTGCTGGGCCGTGCCGGGGATCGCTGACGAGACGGTGGTGTTGCCGATGGGCCTGGGCCGCGAGGTCGTGGGCCTGGTTGGCGAGGGGACGGGTTTCAACGTGCAGGCCTTGCGTACGACGGCGGCGATGTGGGCCGCGGGCGGGGCGACGCTGGAGGCCGTGACCGAGGGCGACGGCTGGTACGACATCTCGTGCACGCAGTCGCACGGCTCGATGGAAGGGCGGGCGCTGCTCCGCGAGGTCGACTTGCCGGCGTGGACCAAGCACGGCGGGACCAAGCCCGAGCCGGCGACGGACCCGTATGGCCGCGACCACACCTTGAACTTCGCCGAGAAGCTCAAGGGCGGCGAGTTCAACGAGATGCCGGCGGCGGTGGGGGTGTACAACAACCCGTACAACGCCGGGCCGCGTGATGTCGACGCGAATGCCAAGGGGGCATACGACCCGAGCCACGCCAGCAACCCGACGGGCGGCAAGCCCGCGTTTGCCGAGGGCCCGCAGTGGGGCATGTCGATCGATCTGGCGACGTGCATCGGGTGCAACGTCTGCACGGTGGCGTGCCAGGCGGAGAACAACATCCCGGTGGTGGGCAAGATCGAGGTGAACAAGGGCCGGGAGTTGAGCTGGATCCGCATCGACCGATACTTCAAGGGCAACGATCGTCAGAGCCCCGAGGGGATGGGCTTCCAGCCGGTGCCGTGTGTTCACTGCGAGAACGCGCCGTGCGAGGTGGTCTGCCCGGTGAACGCGACGGTGCACGGGCCCGAGGGCCACAACTACATGGTGTACAACCGCTGCATCGGCACGCGGTATTGCGCCAACAACTGCCCGTACAAGGTGCGGCGGTTCAACTTCTTCGACTACGGCGTGACGAAGTTCAACGGCGACTACTTCGGGCAGGAGGTCGAAGCCGCGCTCCCCGAGGCGCTGCAGAGCCAGCCCAAGGCGGCCCGCAAGATCAACCCCAACCTCATCCCGCCGCGGCTCCGCAAGAAGCTCGACGAGATCAGCAAGATGCAGAAGAACCCCAACGTCACGGTCCGCAGCCGCGGCGTGATGGAGAAGTGCTCGTACTGCATCCAGCGGACCAACGAGGCCAAGATCGAGCTCAAGCTCAAGAACCCCGGCTGGCGTCCCAGTGACGGCCTGCCCGATAGCTACGTCGAGACGGCCTGCCAGCAGGCGTGCCCGACGGGCGCGATCGTCTTCGGCGACATCCTCGATACCAAGAGCCGCGGCGGCAAGGGCTCGATGATCCACGAGATGCGCGAGCACCAGCGCAGCTACCTGCTCCTGGGCTACCTGGCCACCCGCCCGCGGACCACTTACATGGTCAGCATGAAGAACCCCAACCCCGCGCTACGCAAGCCCGAGGAAGACCCCTTCGAGAATCATGGTCACGGCGAGGGTGGCGAGCAAGGCAGCAAGGGACACGCGGCGTACATCGACCCCGTGAAGAGCGGACGCGACGGCTACGTCATGAGCCTGGCCGTCCTCGGAGCGCAGGCATGAGCAGTTTCAACCCCGATCAAGAAACGGCGGCCCGCCTCGCGGGTGAGCGCCGCGCTGCCGAGTCGCCGCGTGAGTACGACCCCGAAGCCGGCGACGGCTCGCTGGCCGACGACCCCGCAGCCCGCGCACCGCTCGTGCTCGGCAACCGGTCGTACAACTGGGTCACCGAGACCGTCTGTGGCTACATAGAGAAGGGCCCGGGGCGCTGGTGGTTACCCGTCTTCTCCGTAACGGCGGGCGTCGCCGGGCTTATGCCGCTGATGATCCTCTATCTGGTCATCACGGGCGTGGGCACCTGGGGCCTTAACAACCAGGTCGCTTGGGCGTGGGATATCACCAACTTCGTGTTCTGGATCGGCATCGGCCACGCCGGGACGCTGATCTCCGCGATCTTGTGCTTGTTCAAGCAGAAGTGGCGCACGAGCATCAACCGCGCCGCCGAGGCCATGACGATCTTCGCCGTGATCTGTGCGGCGACGTTCCCCGGGATCCACGTGGGCCGCGCGTGGATGGCCTGGATGCTCTTCCCCATCCCCAACGCCAACGCCATCTGGCCCAACTTCTCCTCGCCCCTGCTCTGGGACGTGTTCGCCGTGTCGACCTACGGCACCGTCTCGGCCCTGTTCTGGTACATGGGCATGATCCCCGACTTCGCCACGCTCCGCGATCGCGCCGCCCTGGCGCTCATGAACAACCCCACCGACGGCCCACGCCTGCCCGTGCTCGGCTGGCGTCTCGAATCCGTCCGCGGCTACGTCTACGGCGTTCTCTCCCTCGGCTGGCGCTTCAGCACACGCCACTGGCTCATCTATGAGAAGGCCTACTTGATGCTCGCCGGCGTCAGTACCCCGCTGGTGCTCAGCGTCCACTCGATCGTGTCGTTCGACTTCGCCGTGTCGATCCTGCCCGGCTGGCACACGACGATCTTCCCGCCCTACTTCGTGGCCGGTGCCATCTTCGGCGGGTTCGCCATGGTGCTGTTGCTCCTGATCCCCAGCCGGCTGCTCTTCCCGGGCTTCCGCGAGCTGGTGACGCTGCGGCACCTGGAGAACATGGCCAAGATCATCCTGGTCACCGGCATGATGGTCGGCTTCGCCTACGCGATGGAGTTCTTCATCGCCTGGTACTCGGGCAACCAGTACGAGGCCGACGTCTTCCTGTACAACCGCATGATGCCGCCGTTCTTTGCCGGGCCCGATGGGCGCTATGCCCCTTACTGGTGGGCATACTGGACCATGATCGGTTGCAACGTGCTCTCCCCGCAGGTCTTCTGGCTGAAGGCCTGCCGCACGAACCCCGCGTGGATCTTCGCGGTGAGCTTCCTGGTCACCATCGGCATGTGGTTCGAGCGTTTCGTCATCATCGTGACGTCGCTGCACCGGGCCTTCCTTCCCGGCGAGTGGGGCATGTTCTTCCCCACGCCTGTCGACATCCTGACGTTTGTCGGATCGGTGGGGACGTTCCTGACGCTGTACCTGCTCTTCGTGCGGTTCTTGCCGCAGTTTGCCATGAGCGAGATCAAGAACGTCTTGCCGCAGGCCGACCCGCACGGGCACCATCAGGATCCCGGTCAGAATCACGGCGGGGCCGGGATGGCCGCCCACGCGCACTCGCCCGCGCCGCTGCAATCGCCCGACGCACCCACCGGCGGAGGACAGCCATGAGCACCCCGATCTATCGCACGCCTGATGGCAAAGACGTTTACGGTCTGCTCGCCGAGTTCGCCTCTCCTGGCGCCATCTCGCACGCCGCCGAGAAGGTTCGCGACGCTGGCTATACCAAGTGGGACGTCTACTCGCCCTTCGCCGTCCACGGCATGGACGAGTGCATGGGCCTCAAGCGGCCCATCCTCCCGCTGATCGTCGGCATCGTCGGGCTCGTCGGCGCGGGAGTCGGCTTCGGTTTTCAGTATTGGGTGCGGGTCTACGGCTACCAGCTTGTGCACCAGGGCAAGCCGCCGGAGGCGTGGCAGGTGCTGGTCCCCGTCGCATTCGAGATCGGCGTGCTGTTCACGGCGTTCACCTGCATCCTGGGGATGCTGGCGTTCAACGGCCTGCCGCGCTGGCACCACCCGCTCTTCTCCAGCAAACGCTTCCTTAAATCGAGCGACGACAAGTTCCTGATCGCCATCGAGGCCCAGGATCCCAAGTTTGATCAGAACCGCACGCGCGAGCTGCTCATCACCGCCGGGGCCTCGGCCGTGGAGTGGGTCGAGGACGCCTGAGCGGACGAGTTTGGACCGACGTGCCACGGGGCCGCCCAATGGGCCGCCGACTGGGCCAATCGACGGATCACGTAGATGAGAACTGCCATGGTTGATTCGAACAACACCTCTCGACTGATGACCGCCGCCGCGCTCCTGATGTGCGCGGCCGGCGTGGTGCTCCTCCCGGCGTGCCGGGGCGATCGGTCCGACAAGCCCCCGCGCCAGTTCTTCCCGGACATGGACGACTCGCCCAAGTTCAAGAACCAGAGCGACACTCAGTTCTTCACCGACGGCCGCAAGATGCGCCCCGCCGTTGCGGGCAGCGTCGCCTTCGGCGAGAGAGCCGACGCCCAGTCGATCGAGCGGGCCCGCTTCCTCAAGGAAGACCCCAGCTTCTATCTCGGCAAGGACGCCAACGGCGAGTTCCTCGTCAAGGCCCCCATCGCGCTCACTCAGGAGATGCTCCTCCGCGGCGAAGAACGCTTCAACATCTACTGCGCCTCCTGCCACGGCTACGACGGCTTCGGCAAGGGCCTCGTGGGCCAGAAATGGGCCTACCCGCTCCCCAACTTCCACGATCCCAAGTACAGCGACCCGGCCCAGCAGACAGGCCGCGATGGCTACATCTTCCACACCGTCCGCAACGGCGTGCTCAATCCCGACGGCACCTGGAAGATGCCCCCCTACGCCCACGCCGTCAAGGAAGAAGACGCCTGGCTGATCGTGGCCCACTTCCGCGTCTTGCAGCAGATCTATTTGGGCCAGTCCGGCGACGTGCCCGAACCCGTCCGCCAGAAGCTGAACACCGAGCGGCCCCCGGCGCCACCCGCGCCCGAGGCCGCGCCCGAGGCCACGCCCGAGGCCACGCCCGAGGCCACGCCCGCCGCTACGCCCGGTGCGGCCCCCGCCCCCGCCGCGACCAATCCCCCTGCCCCACCCACTACACCCGCGCCCGCCGCCCCCGCCATAGGAGGCCGTTGATGAGCCAGATCGCCGCGTCCCACGGCCACGGACATGACTCGCACGGCCACCCCGCCCCCAACAGCCAGCTGCTGGCCGAGAGCAATGTCAACGCGCCCGGCTTCGCCTCGGGCCTCGCCTATGGCCTCCTCGGCCTCGGCGCGCTCTGCATCGCCCTCACCTTCGCCTACATGTTCGCCCTCGGCGGCGAAAACGGCTTCAAGCACGGGCTCGCCTCCTACCACGTCGGGGCTCTCGCCGGTCTGGGCTTCGCCCTCGGGCCCCTGGGCATCCTGCTCATCATGCACCTGGTGCAGGCGGGCTGGGTCGTCACCATGCGGCGTCAGATCGAGAACGCCGCGGGCAACATGTGGATCGCCCTGCTGCTCCTGATCCCCAGCGCCATCTTCGCCAGCAAGCTCTTCAAGTGGACCGACGAAGGCCTGCTCGCCACCGACGCCTTGCTGGTCAAGAAGTCCCCGTTCCTCAACGAGCCGTTTTTCTACGCCCGCCTGGGCATTTACGCCGTGATCTGGATCGCCCTGGCGTGGCGCTTCCGCAGCCTCTCGCTCAAGCAGGATCAGACCGGCGACAAGCGCCTGAGCGCCACCGCCAAGACGCTGGCCGCCCCCGGCATGATCGCCTTCGCGCTCACCACCGCCTTCGCCGGGTTCGATCTAGTGATGTCGCTCGACTTCCACTGGTTCAGCACCATGCTGGGCGTCTGGTTCTTCGCGGGCAACATGATCGCGAGCCTGGGCATGTTCGCCGTGATCTTCTCGATGATCCGCGCCTCGGGCCGGCTCAAGGGCCTGGTCACCGACGAGCACTTCCACGACCTGGGCAAGCTCATGCTCGGGTTCACCGTCTTCTGGGCCTACATCAGCTTCTCGCAGTACTTCCTGATCTGGTACGCCAACATCCCCGAGGAAACGGCGTTCTACATCATCCGCGGCGCGGGCGGTTCTCCCAATAGCTGGACGCCGTTCTTCTACCTGCTCATCGGCGGGCACTTCATCGCGCCGTTCCTCCTCCTGCTCTTCCGCGACGTCAAGAAGTCGACGCTCCTGCTCCCCGCCATCGGGCTGTGGTTGATGGCGATGCACTGCGTCGACGTCTTCTGGATGGTCCGCCCCATCGTCTACAAGCTCCAGCCCGAGATCGGCGCGGGGCTGAGCTGGGTCGACATCACCGGCGTTCTCGGGCCCGTCTGCATCGTCCTGGGGATGCACGTCCGCAGTATCGGCCGCTCGCCCCTGATCCCCCTGCGCGACCCGCGCCTCCACGAGGCCATGAAGCACAAGAACTACGTCTAAGCCGCCCGATCGCCGCCGCGACCAAGGATCTCAAGCATGGCAGAAGACAAATACCCGCACACGCCCGCTGTCGCAGAAACGCCCGACGCCTGGCACACCCACGGGCCCCATGAGAAGGCCCAAGAGGCGCACGGCGAGAACGTCAATACCCCCATGGTCCTCTTCTTCGGCACTATGGCGTTCCTGATCATCGTCGTCTGCGTAGTGGCCACGGCCATCTACTTCAACTGGTATGCGACACGCCTCAAGATCGCCCGCGAAGAGCGCTTCGATCTCGTCGAACCCAACGCCGCCGGCGTCCAGAGCCAGTACAACGCCATGCGGGCCGACGTGAGCTACCAGTTTACCGAGTTCGGTTGGGCCGACGCCACGACCAACACCTACCGCATCCCGCTCGAGAAGGCCCGCGAAAAGGTCCTCTCGAGCTACGCCCCTGCCCCGGTTGCCAAGTAACCCCCCGGGCACCTCCTCGCCCGTGCTATCGCGACCTGCGAAACTCCAATGGAACCCCGCCGCTCATCGCGTACCCGTTTGCCCCGGCTTCTGGCCGTGGTCTTGGCCGCGCTCACGCTGAACGCCGCCGCGTCTGCGCAGGCGCCGGCCGAACCGCAGGCGCCGGCCGAACCGCAGGCGCCGGCCGAACCGCAGGCTCGGGCCGAACCGCAGGCCTCGCCCAAGCTCCCGGCCCGTTATGAGAACGACGTGCCGACCAGCCTGATGCCCCCGGCCATCCAGGGCATGGACATCATCGAACGCCTCGGCGAGCAGATCCCCCTCGATCTGGAGTTCATCAACGCCCAGGGCCAACCTGTCAAGCTGGGGGCTCTGTTCAATCAGAGCCCAAAGCCGGTGGTACTGGCCATGGTCTACTACCGCTGCCCGATGCAGTGCCCCCTCATCCTGCGGAACCTAGGGCTTCGCCTAGGTCAGCTCGACTGGACCATCGGCGAGAAGTTCAACGTTGGCGTGATCTCCTTCGACCCGACCGAGCTGCCCAAGGCCGCGCGGGAGCGGCAGATTGACGCCATCACCAACTACGACCGGCCACACCCCGAAGGCCTGGAGAACTCCTGGTCGTTTATGACCGGCTCGGCCCTGTCATCGCGGGCGCTGGCGAAGTCGCTTGGTTTTCCGTACCGATACCTAGCAGAGAGCGGCGAATATTCCCACGGGGCAGTAATTTTTATTCTTACGCCGGACGGAAAGATCGCCCGCTACCTTTATGGAGTAGACTTCCCCGCCGATCGACTCCGTATGGCGCTCCTGGAGGCCTCCGACGGGAAGATCGGGTCGACCTGGGACCGCGTGCTTCTGTTCTGTTTTCACTTTGACCCGACGGCCAACGCCTACGTCCTCCAGGCCTTTCGGGTGATGCAAATCGGGGCCTCCGCGTGTGCGCTGGCGCTGGGCACCCTGCTGACGGTGTTGTGGATCAAGGACCGGCGGCGTCGCTCGCGGCATCTGGCAAGCCCCGCGACCGTCCTGTAACTGAACTCCCGGCCGGGCCCCCGCGGGAACCCCGGCCTTGACAAGAGGTGTCCTCGATGAATGTCTTGACCCTCGCCATCAACGAATGGCTGCACAACATCTGGTTCAAGCCCGGCAACTCCGACCTGAGCGTCGACAGCAGCGGGCAATGGTTCTTCACCGGTGTGGACGGTCAGTTCATGTTCATCCTGTGGATCTGCATGATCAGCTTCACTCTGCTCATGGTGCCGATGTTCTGGTGGACGTTCAAGTACCGTCGGCGTCCTGGCGTGCCGGCGCAGAGGACGCCCAACCACAACACGACTCTTGAGGTGACGTGGGTCGTCGGGCCGCTGATCGTGGTCGTGTTCATCTTCTTCTGGGGGTTCCACGGCTACATGAACGCGCAGGTGGCACGGACGGGGGCCCAGGAGATCGTCATCAACGCCAAGATGTGGAACTGGACGGCGACGTACCCCAACGGGGCCAACAGCCCGGAGGCGGTGTACTTCGATCTCAAGCGGGACGGGGACAAGGTCTATCGCGGGAACGTGGCGATGCCGGTCTTCGTGGTGCCGGCGGGCGTGCCCGTGAAGTTCCGCATGACCAGCGCCGACGTGATCCATTCGTTCTACATCCCCGACATGCGGCTGAAGATGGACGTGTTCCCCAACCGTTACACGAGCATGACCTTCACCCCCATCGACAACCTCGGGCCCGATCAGGCCGGGGCGCTGCTCACGAAGGAGGGTGGCCCGACCAGCGAGACCAACGCCGACGGGTCGCTGAAGATTCCCTCGCGCGACCACTTCATCTTCTGCGCCGAGTATTGCGGGCAGAACCACTCGGAGATGGCCGGCGTCTTGCGGGTGGTCTCCAAGGCCGACTATGACAAGGTGCTGGCGGAATGGGGCAACCTGGAAGGGACGCTCTCACCGGTGGAGCTTGGCAAGCTTCTTTACACCGTTCGCGGGTGTAACGCCTGTCATACCCTCGACGGCTCCAAGGGGACTGGCCCCTCGTGGAAGGGTTACTACATGAAGCCGGTGAAGTTCGACGGCGAGGTCAAGGGACTGATCCTCGACCTCACCAAGGAAGAAGACTGGCACAACTACATCATCGAGTCGATCAAGTACCCCTCTAACAAGATCCACGAAGGCTACAAGGGCGTCAACATGCCCAGCTACCTGGGGCAGATCTCCGAGGTCTCATTGAACGGGATCGCGGCGTACATCCGTGACCTCAACGGCATGGGCCGTACCGAGGACAAGCAGGCGCCCGAGAAGCAAAAGCCCGCCGCGAACTAAGCCGCGGGCCTGTGACCTGTTTTGCTACGACCACTGATTTCGCGCCTCTGTCGGTTTCAGTTCGCACCATCACCGAGCGCCTCGCGGGAAACGACGCTCTGATTGCCGAGGACCACCTATGGCCAGCACCCCAGGAACGCACGCGGGCGAGCACGACCACGGTCACCACGACCTGTCCTATCTGACACCCAAGGACACCTGGCTCGCCACCATCCTTGACTGGGCGACCACGATCGATCACAAGAAGATCGGCGTGATGTACCTGGTCACGGTGCTGTTCATGTTCTTCATCGGCGGGGTGGCCGCGCTGCTGGTCCGCATCGAGCTGTGGGAGCCGACGCGGACGGTGGTGCAGGGGACGTCGTCACAGATCGTGGGGCAGCTCCTGGGGGCGACGGGGGCGACGGACATCGCCGCGGGCAACGAGCTCTACAACCGTGTCTTCACGCTGCACGGGCTGGTGATGGTGTTCCTGGTGATCGTGCCGGGCATCCCGGCGTCGCTGGGCAACTTCCTTTTGCCCCTGATGCTGGGCGCCAAGGACGTGGCGTTTCCCAAGCTCAACCTGGCCTCGTGGTACATCTATCTTTTCGGGTCGTTCTTTGCGATCTCCTCGGCGCTGGCCAAGGGAGTGGACACCGGCTGGACGTTCTATACGCCGTATTCGACGACGACCGACCCCGAGCATTGGCGCGTGGTCTTCATGGTGCTGGCGGCGTTCATCCTGGGCTTCAGCTCGATCTTGACGGGCTTGAACTTCGTCGTCACGGTGCACAAGCTGCGGGCGCCCGGGCAGGGTTGGTTCGACCTGCCGCTGTTTGTGTGGGGCATCTACGGGACGGCCATCATCCAGGTGCTGGCGACGCCGGTGATCGGCATCACGCTCTTGCTCCTGGTGTTCGAGCGGCTCTTTCACATCGGGATCTTCGACCCGCGGCTGGGCGGCGACCCGGTGCTGTTCCAGCACTTCTTCTGGTTCTATAGCCACCCGGTGGTGTACGTGATGATCCTGCCGGGCATGGCGATCGTGTCGGAACTGATCGCGGTGTTCACCCGCAAAAAGATCTTCGGCTACCGCGCGGTGGCGTTCAGCTCGCTGGCCATCGCCGCCATCTCGTTTGTCGTGTGGGGTCACCACATGTTCACCAGCACGGGTGAACTGGCGGCGACCATCTTCTCGGCCCTCACGTTCCTCGTCGCGCTCCCCTCGGCCGTCAAGGTCTTCAACTGGATCGGCACGCTCTACAAGGGCTCGATCGACCTCAAGACGCCCATGCTCTACGCCCTGGGCTTCCTGTTCCTGTTCGCCATCGGCGGGCTCACCGGGCTATTCCTGGGTGCGCTCTCGGTCGACCTGCACCTGCACGATACGTACTTCGTGGTCGCGCACTTCCACTACGTCATGATGGGCTCGACCATCATCGCCTTCATCGGCGGGATCCACATGTGGTGGCCCAAGATCTTCGGGAAGATGTACAACGAGGCCGGCGCGCAGCTGGGCTTCTGGCTGGTGTTCATCGGGTTCAACGTGACGTTCTTCCCGCAGTTCATCATGGGCGTCCACGGCATGCCGCGGCGCTACGCGTCGTACGTCGACGAGTTCATCATCTACCACCAGATCTCGACCATCGGGTCGTGGATCCTGGGCGCGGGCTTCCTGGTCCACCTGGGCGTGTTCATCCACTCGCTGGCCGCGGGCAAGAAGGCCCCGCCCAACCCGTGGGGCGGGCTGTCGTTTGAGTGGACCGACGCAGCCAGCCCGCCGGTGACGCATAACTTCACGCACGAGCCGGTCTGCACGCACGGCCCGTACGACTTCGACGACGTCGTCCCGCCGCAGACGCGCCCGGGCGAGTTCATCCTGCCTCCCCCGGCCCCCGCGGGCAACAAGCACTGAGTGTCTGCGCTTCCTATTGGTTGGTCCTCCATTGACGCCCGCAGACCTCTCAAGGTTTCCTCATGACCACGCTACCAACCGATCGCACGGGTATCGAGCCCCTCCCGTACCACGAGACGTACCGCGCCGCGGAGCATTTCCGTGACCGCGATCACGAGTTTGACGCCGTCAAGATGGGCGTCTGGCTGTTCCTCGCCACCGAGGTGCTGCTGTTCTCGGGGCTATTTGTCTACTACGGCGTCATGCGGATGCTGCACCCCGAGGCCTTCATCCATGGCTCGTCGCTCCTGGACTGGCGCTGGGGCCTGCTCAACACCATCGTGCTGCTCTACTCGTCGTACACCGTGGCGGCCAGCGTCCGCTGTGCGCAGATGGGCAACATCAAGGGGCTGCAGCGCAACATCGCCATCACCTTTGTGTGCGGGCTGGCGTTCCTCATCATCAAGTTCGTCTTTGAGTACTACCCCAAGTGGGTCGACGGCAAACTGCCCGGCCAGTTCTTCACCTATCCGGGTTGGCAAAGCCCCTACGAACCCCAGTGGTGGGGCCTGTACTGGGGCGCTACGAGCATCCACGCCAGCCACGTGCTGGTGGGGATGGGCCTGTTCGTATGGCTGTATCTGCGGACGCTCAAGCGCCACTTTGGGCCCAAGCACTACAGCGCCGTCGAGGGTGTGGGGCTCTACTGGCACATCGTCGACATCGTATGGATCTTCCTCTTCCCGATGCTGTATCTGATCCACTGACCTACTGATCCCGCGATGCACCAAGCCGCTCGGCGGCTCGGGCTGATCGCGTCTTGCAGGCTTCGGTTCGGTCTGTCTGGATCTTGGCTCTCTGGTCCGCTTTCGAGGTGACTTCGCCATGTCTCACTCCGCTCCGCAACATTCCCAGCACGACAGCCACGGCGACGGCGGCGCTCACGCCGCCGCTCACGCCCACGACGCGGGTACCCACCACGGACACGTGATCGTGAGCCAGCGCATACTGCTGGGTGTGCTGGGCATCCTGCTCTTCTTCACGCTGGCGACCGTGGGCGCGGCCCAGGCCGAGCAGTGGATCTCGTACACCTTCAACATCATCATCCCGCAGTGGGTAAACGTGGCGGTGGCGCTCTTGATCGCGACCATCAAGAGCATCGTCGTGGTGCTCTACTTCATGCAGATCCGCTACGACAACCCGCTCAACGGCGTGATCATCATCTTCACCCTCTTCTGCGTCGCCTTCTTCCTCGGCTTCGTCATGATCGACCTGGGCAACCGCAAGGTGATTTATCCCTACAAAGGCATGGCGATCGTCGAAGGTGGGCTAGGCGGCAGCCTCGGCTCGCGCGTCACGGCGACCGCAACCTCGATCGCAATGGACGCCCGCGAAAGGGCCGACAAGCAGATCGAACAGCTCAAGGCCGACGAAGTTCCGATGGACAAGTGGCCCAAGGTGCTCTCCAAGTACTACGCCCACAAGCAGGACGCCGCCCAAGGCGGGCACGGCGCGGCGGGCCACGCCTTCTTGGCTGAGCGCGGCGATAACACCCCCGACAAGGCTCGCCCTCGCAAGGGCATCACCCTCCCCGAACTCGCGCCGGCGGGCAAGGCCGACGAAGGCCACGGCGAGAAGCCAGCCAGCGGGACCGGGCTCAGCACCTTGGGCGGTAATCAAGCTGAACAACCATGATTAATCAGTTCAAACTCGGCGTGCTCGTCGCGACAGGGTGCTTAGCCACGTTTGTGTCCAGCGGGTACTTCATGGCGCACCGCGTGCGCGCCTACTACGACGCCGTGCCCCCGCCGCAGCACCTGTTCAAGCAGTTCTACATCCGCGAGTTCCAGGCGTTCGGCCGCCCGACCAAGTTCAGCGACGACACCACGCCGCAGGGCGCCACGGCCATGCGGATCGATTACGGCGACCAGTCGATCGTGGTGCCCGTACACCCGCCGGCGGCTCCCAACTTCTCTGAGCTGAGCGCGTACAACGAATGGCTGGCGGTGCTGGCTTTCGCGCCGATGTTCGAAGGACGGGTGAAGGCCGATCCCGAAACCGGCGCAACCGACGTTCGGCTGGTGCTGGCCAAGCGCAACCCCGCGCCGGGCCAGGAAGACGAGCCGGGCGGGCTGGTGGGGCGGAAGCTGTGGACGTTCGACTTTGTGGAGCTGCTGCCCGAGGGCGGCTTCGCGACAAAACGGATGCAGTTCCGCGATCGACGGGGGAAGCTGCCGGCGCTTGAGGCCGACCCAGCCAGCGGCGTGGTGGCGATCGAAGAGCGGAGCTGGGAGTTCCAGGCCGCGCTGTACACGATCCCCAAGCTGCACATCTCCAACTACCGCTACAAGATCGGTGCGGTGCAAGGGTCCGGCCAGCACGAGGGAATGGGCTGGACGCTGCCGGCGTCGGCGGTTTCGGTGCTGGGGGTGGTGATCGGCTGCGGGCTGATGATGGGCGGGCGGGCCGCGCCGCGGCGATCGCGCGCCTGAATGGCGACCCGGGCGCGGGCCTGCGAGTGTGCTTGCTTTGGTCGGTAACAGTCAGGGTTGATCGCTCGATTCGCCTCGGGCTGATACGCTTGGAGACGCATGTTCGTTATCGGCGGGTACCTCCGAACGAACCTCGCGACGCGTTGGCCGATTCGGCTCATTCTCCGCGCTCGGCCAGACGAAGATCGGACCTCTTATGAGCCCCATCCGCAATCATCCCATGCTGAGCCCGAACCAAGCCCGAATCCATTCGTTCCGCGTCGTTCCGTACCTTCCGGAACCGCTGCGGCCTCTGTTTGAAATCGCTCACAACGTCTGGTGGAGCTGGAACTACGAGGCCATCAGCCTCTTCGTTCGGCTCGACCGCGACCTGTGGGAGCAGTGCGGGCACAACCCGATTCTGCTGCTCGGCTCGATCAGTCAGGAGCGGCTCGATCGGGCGGCCAATGACCGCTCGTTCCTGCACGCCGTGGGCACTGTCCACTCGCAGATGCAAGAGCACATGCAGCACAACGGTTGGTTCGGCGGGGCCAAGAGCGCCCTGGCCAACGCCGACCGGCCCTTCAAGGCGGCGTACTTCTGTGCCGAGTTCGGGCTCACCGAGTGTTTCCAGATCTACTCCGGCGGCCTGGGCCTGCTGGCGGGCGATCACCTCAAGGCCGCGGCCGAGCTGGGCCTGCCGCTCGTCGGCGTGGGGTTGCTTTATCGCAAGGGCTACTTCCACCAGTACCTCAACCCGGATGGCTGGCAGCAGGAAACCTACCCCGACATCGACGCGCCCAACCAGCCGATTCACCGCGTGACCGACGCGAAGACGGGCCAGGTAGTCCGCGTGAGTGTGGAGCTGCCGGGGCGGACGGTGGGCGTGGGGATCTGGCGTTGTGATGTGGGCCGCGTACCGTTGTATCTGTTGGACACGAACCTGCCGGAGAACAGCCGCGAGGACCGCGACATCACCAACAACCTCTACGGCGGCGACATCGAGCACCGCATCAAGCAGGAGATCATCCTGGGCGTGGGCGGCGCGCGGGCGTTGGCCGCAGTGGGCGAGCAGCCGACGGTGTACCACATCAACGAGGGCCACGCGGCCTTCCTGGGCCTGGAGCGCATCGCGCGGGCCCGCCGCGGGACGGATCTGACGTTCGACCAGGCCCGCGAGGCCTGCGCCGCGGGTCAGGTCTTCACGACGCACACGCCGGTGCCCGCGGGCATCGACCGCTTCCCGCCGGCACTGGTCGAGTCGTATATGTCGCACATGCTCAACGACCTGGGCCTGGACCACGACGGGCTGCTGGCGCTGGGCCGCGAGAACACCGCCGACCGCAAGGAGTTCTTCTCCATGGCGGTGCTGGCGATCCGCACCAGCCGCTTCTGCAACGGCGTGAGCGAGCTGCACGGGCACGTCTCGCGCGGGATGTGGAAGAACATGTGGCCCGGCACTCCCGAGAATGACGTGCCCATCGGCCACGTCACCAACGGCGTTCACACACGCTCGTGGCTCTCGGGCGAGTTCGTCCGCCTCTTCGACCGCTACCTCGGCGGCGACTGGCACCAGTCGGTGCAGGATCCCAAGGTATGGGCGGCCGTGGACGAGATCCCCGATGAGGAAATGTGGGCCGCACACTGTCGCCGCCGCGAGCACCTGATCGCCTGGACGCGCCGCAAGAT
>Ga0105049_10000610_pt1 | contig 39826 bp, 34 predicted proteins | sample MAT06_FD_78087 | JGI IMG/M metagenome (GOLD analysis project Ga0105049, IMG submission 78087) | Freshwater microbial communities from Lake Fryxell liftoff mats and glacier meltwater in Antarctica - MAT-06 | ecosystem: Environmental > Aquatic > Freshwater > Ice > Liftoff microbial mat | place...
GACTGCCTGGGATAATTTCGAATGGTTTCTGGGGCCGAATTATCGCTTTGGGCTTTACCACACCGACTTTCAAACCATGGAGCGTACGCCCAAAGGTTCCGCTGCTTACTTCGCAGCCATTGCCCGAACCAACCGTGTTCCAGAATAAAAAAGCTGCGCATTTTTGGGTTTTTAAAAAAGGGAATGAAAATTTATGTTATGAAACTACTCTCTTTGATTCATGCCATTTGATATGTTACGCATACTTTTTATTACTCTGGCGTTTGCGGTTTTTGCACCGGTAGTTTTTTCGCAAAAAACTAGAAGTTCTGCACACGAAAATTTGGAGCCTGCGGACTCGTTGACCACAGAAAATGTTGTGGAAAGGCTCGCAGCGTTTCCCCCGTACGAACAGGTGTTGGCGCAACTTTTTGCCAGTCTGCCCGACGAGCAATTACCGCTTCCGGAGGCCTGGTCGCTGGATCGGCACCCTGACGGTTGGCTGCTGCGTGACCGCGCCGATGGACAAGTCCAGCATTGGATCTGGCGCGCGCAGACCAGGGCTTTGGTGGAAACGCTGACCTTGCCAGCCCAACATCCGATTGTGGACGCGGAATTCCGTCGCCTTGCCTATGCCGCGTGGACGGAGGCAGCGCGAGCGCAGCCATACACCTTGCGGGTATTTGTGGGGTATCCGGCGGCCAACCGCCATACGATTCACCTCATGCAAACACCAGGCGAATGGCCCCCGCACTTGTTGCAAGCACTTGGGTTGGCTAACCTTGAAGAGGCTCGGAGGGTGTTGGAGGTGCCCCCCCTCCCCCCGGACAGCGTTGATCTTGCCGAAGCGCACTTGCGCAAGGCCGTGGACGCCTATCGCCGGTTGAACGCCAGCGCCCCCGACTACTCCGCCGTTGAAGGCCGTCCGGTTTTGGCCCTGGACCTGGCGCTCGCCGAAGGTTGGAGCCTGATGGAGCGCAGCGGACATGCCGCTCGCGGCAAGGTCTTTCTGGATCAAGTGCAGTTCTCGCCGTTTTACACCGCCTACGGCCGCAACCTGCTCCAGGGGTTGCCTGACAGCGCGGTGTTGTTTTGCCCCAACCGCCTGGAAGAGCTGCTGGTGCGGGTGATCCAGTTTCGGGAAAAACTCCGAAGGGATGTTCGGGTGGTGGGGGGAAGCCTGGCCGAAGCAGAGAAGCTCGAGCTCGGCGACAGCCCTCTCGCGATGGCGGGGGCGGGGGCGGGGGTGGGGGGCGGCGGGGCGCAGGCAGATGACCCACCGGGGGTGGACGCCGAGCCAGCAACTCCCACACAAAACCACTGGCTCGCCGATGGGTTGTTTGCCCGATGGAGCCCTTCGCCCGAAAAGGAGATTGAGCAAAACCCGGTAACCGGAGCCCAAGCCGCTCAGCTCCGCGCCCAGCTTTATACCGATGTGTTCCGCTTTCCCGCAATTACCACCTCGCTGAACCTGGACCCGACGGCGGTCGTCATCGCGCACCGCTACCGCCGCTCCGCCATGGAAACGGCCCAGATCCTTGCCGCAGCCGGGCAGCCCGACGAAGGCCTGCGCCTGCTCAATGTCCTGTACCGACACCTGCCCGAGTGGGTCATCCCCATGCAGATAGCCGATATGCCGGTCATCGCGTATTACTACCAATACGGGTCGCCGGATCGTGCGGGCGAAATGGGCATGGCACTTGGCAAGCGCCTCTCCGTATTGCGGCAAACAGATCCCGATGCAGCGGCAGCCTTGGATACGCTCAAAGCCCTCGCAAAAGAAAAATTCCAAAGCGAATTATTTCAATATTATGAGCGGCTGCTGGATTAAGGTCGTGCTAAGCGCGGTGTTGCTGGCCTATGGCTCGCTGATGTGCGCCCAAGTGGTTCAAGGCGGTCAAAACGCCGACGGCGGTCAAAACGTTACCGGCGGTCAAAACGTTACCGGCGGTCAAAACGTCAACGGCGGTCAAAACGTTACCGGCGGTCAAACCTTCAGTGGTCCTCAAACCGTCTTCGGCGCTCATACTGTTGCAGAAAGCCATCCCGTCCTCAATACTCATACTGCCAGCAACGTCCAGGTCACCCTGGCCGGGCCAGACACTAATTTCGCTTCAAGTCCTGCAGCCCTTCGCCGGGAGTGGCAAGCTGCCACCACTTGCGGAACCCAGGCCGCACCGGTTTTGGACTGGACAGCCTGCCTTGCCCAGACGCCACAACCCCGCCTCGTCGTCGGAACCGATCTGGAACGAAGCAACAATCGCGGCGAGGCCGCACCGCTGCGCTACCGCCGTCAGCACACTTGTTACGGACCAACGGACACCTTGTACTTTTTGGAGGTTTACCGCCGAAACCGCTATTGGAAAGTGTACCGCTACCGGGTCGCGAACGGCAAAGCAGTGCCGCAGGGCCCGCAATGGAGTTTTGACCACCGGGGAAGGGCCACCGAGGTTCTCCACTGCGAAACGGGTCAAAGCACCTGCCGGCGCTGGCAAGCCCTGGCCTACTGGCCCAATGATTCGCTGGCGCGCATGGGCTGGTTCCTAAACGGAAAACCCGACAGCCTGCACTTGTCCTGGTACGACCAGGGATCCCTCCGCAGCCGGCTTCACTACCGCGACGGCCGGCTGCTCCAGGCAGACGGGCTCTGGAATGCTTACGGGCAGCCCCTTGAGACTGGCGGCTTTGCAGAAGGTCAAGGCGAATTGCTGATTTACTCGCTCAACGGCACGCCGCTGGAGGTCAGAACCTACCGCGACGGGCGGGTGGTGAGACGAGAGCAACGAAAAAAGCCTCGCTAAACCAAATTTTGCGCTTGCAAGGCAACCCTTTAGCTCAGATAAGCGGAATATGCCTAGAAACAGTAGCGGTCAGCCCGGGAACGCTCCCATCCCAGGGCTCTTCAAAGGCCAACGCTGTTAGCGTTGTCTCTCGTTTTCAGCAAGTTTTTGTCTGCTCTTTCTTTAGACGGTCTGTCGTCCTCCTGCTAAAGATTGCCGCATGATTGCCGCATGATCGCCGCATGATCGCCCCGCGAAAAGCGCGGCCAATCGCCCTCTCCCATCTTTTGCCCACGGTTTGGTCCACAAATGAGCCGCTGGCCTGTCACCCGACAGGCCGCGGCGGGCAAGGGCCCAGTCCACAACCAACGCCCCGGCAACCGTCAATCGCCTTCCCTCAAACCAACTCAAACAGCGTAATCTCGGGGCGCATGCCCACGCGGCCGGGGTAAAACGTGTAGCCAAAGCCGCGATTCACATATAAAAAGCGCTTGGCCTGCTCGTACAAACCGGCCCATTCGCGGTAAAAATATTGGCCGGGGCTCCAGCGCCAGTTCCCGATTTCCAGCCCAAACTGAAAGCCGTGCGTATGCCCCGCGAACATAGCGTGGATGTCGGGGTATTCGGGCAAAACCTGCGCTTTCCAATGGCTGGGGTCGTGCGACAGCAGCAGCCGCACATCAGCCTGCGCGGTGCCTCGGTGGGCGCTGGCCAGGTCGCCGTACTTGGGGAAACGCCCAAAAGCGCTCCAGTTTTCAATGCCAATGACCGCCAGCGTGGCCTTGCCAATACGCAGCAATTCGTGCTCGTTCATCAGCAGGCGCCAACCCAGACGCTCGTGCATGGTTTTAAGGGCTTCAAAATTGTCCACTTTCTGCTGAGGGTGTTCCCAGGAAACGTAGTCGCCATAATCGTGGTTGCCGGTAATGGAAAAAACGCCCAGCCGTGCGCGAAGCTGGCGGAACACAGGCAGGTAAGGCTCGGCTTCGCTGGCCACCATATTGACCAGGTCGCCGGTGAAAAAAATCAAATCGGGCGAAAGGGCATTGATGCGTTCCACCGCTTCCGTGACCAGGTCCGGGCGGTGCAGGCTGCCCGCGTGAATGTCGCTGAGCTGCACGATGCGCAGGCCGCGCAGGTCAGGATGCAGGTCTGGAAAGGCCAGGGGAATGTTTCGGTACTCGTAGCGGTAGGCGTTCCGAATCATGCCGTAGAGCAGCAACAGAAAAGGAATTCCCCCGATGATCAGCCCCGCCCAGCTCAGGCCGGCAATGCGTTCTGGTGCAGTCTGCCCGCTGATGGTGAGGGCCAGCCGGATGACATCGTCCACCAACAGGAACACCATCAGGATGAATTTGGCGATAAACGCACTGAGAAAAACCGGCGGGAAGTACAGCATCAGCGCCTTGGGCCAGCGGTGCCGGTCAATCGCCAAACTGAAGGCAATGCCGGAGAGCACAAGCACCGTGAACCCCCAATAGAGGGCTTGCACAACCGGAAAAGCCGGCGAAGCGCCCAGGGCCGTTCGGATTCCCTGGAAGGCGTAGGCATCTACGGACAGTAAGATTAAGGCGAGCATCAAACGGGGCAGCATAGACAGATTGTTAACAGCGACCGGAAAATTACCGCCCCGCGGCTTGTATCCGGCGCACCTTGGTATATTTGAACACTTTGCCTGCCGTTGCAGTTCTGACGCCGTTCAGAGACCGACCCCAGGCGGAGCACTTCGTCACTCGTGCAAAGATTCTCCACGCACTTCGCTCAATGAATACTATGCTAATCCCATCCATGCTGCTTCGGCAGCTCTACACCAACAACAGCCTTCGCAACGTCAACGGAGGCGTGCGCTTCTCCATCAAAAACCGTTTGCAGGACACGTCGCTGTCCGGCATCGATTACATTTTGATTCAGGGACAGCACGTATCGCCTGAGAACATCACGCTCCACCTTGGTACGGGCGAAAGCATGGCGGCTTCGAGCATCAGCGAGCAAAATCCGGTCGCTTTTCCGCTCAAAGGCACCTTTGACGTGGAATGCAAGATTGGTGTATTGCCGGAAGGCCGCCACGAGATTGGCATTTCGTTCCATACCAAAGGGTTTGGAACCATGACCTTTTCGGTCACGGACGGCTTGTCGATTGAGCAGATAGACCGCACCAAAATTCCCCGCAACAACGAGGACGATTACAGCCCCGAGGCCATCCAGACGCGGCAAGCTTTTGTGGAGCAATACGCCGGCCGCAAACTGGAACACATCAAGCAATATTCGTTTGACCCGCATCTGACGCAGGGCAACTGCGAACATTTCACGGGTGTGGCGCAAATTCCGCTTGGCATTGCCGGACCGTTGCGCGTCAACGGCGAGTACGCCATCGGAGATTTTATCGTGCCCATGTGCACCTCTGAGGGAACGCTGGTGGCCAGCTACAACCGCGGCATCAAGGTTCTCAACGCCTGCGGCGGGGTCAAAACCACCATTGTGCGAGATGCGATGCAGCGCGCGCCGGTCTTCATTTTCGACGACGCCAGGGGTGCCCGCGACTTCGTGGATTGGGTCAAAGACCATTTCGCCCAAATTGCCGAAGAAGCGGAAAGCACCACGCGCATTGGCCGTTTGCAGTACATCGACCCGTACCTGAGCAACAAATTCGCCTACCTGCGATTCAACTATTCCACCGGAGATGCCGCAGGCCAAAACATGGTGGGCCGCGCCACCTTTGCCGCAAGCTCCTGGATTCTTGATAATTACAAAGACAACAAAATCATCCACTTCTTTTTGGAGTCCAACCTGGCCACCGACAAGAAGGCCTCGCAGGTGAACATCATGCGCACGCGCGGCAAGCGCGTTACGGCCGAAGCCGTGCTGAAGCGCGAGGTGTTGGAGCAGTACATGCGCGTGACGCCGGAAGACCTGTCGTACCATTCGCAGGTCAGCAATGTGGGCGCGATGCTCTCGGGGGCCAACAACAACGGCGCGCATTCGGCCAATGCCATTACCGCCATTTTCATCGCCACCGGGCAGGACGTGGCCAACGTATCGGAAAGCTCCGCGGGCATTGCCTACACCGAGCTCACCAAAGAAGGCGACCTGTACATTTCCATCACTATCCCTTCGCTGATTGTGGCCACTTTTGGCGGGGGAACGGGCCTGCCTACGCAACGCGAGTGCTTGGAAATCATGGACTGTTACGGCCGTGATCGGGTTCGAAAATTTGCGGAAATCGTGGCGGGCACCGTGCTGGCCGGCGAGATTTCGCTCGCCTCAGCCATCAGCTCTTCCGACTGGGTCAGCAGCCACGAAGAGTACGGACGCAACCGATAACTCCTTTCATGGCACTGATTCTTCCGGTCAATGGTGTGCTGCCGCAGTTTGGCGAAAATTGCTTTTTGGCTCCGAACGCCACCATCGTGGGCGATGTCATCATGGGCCGCGATTGCAGCGTCTGGTTCACCGCCGTGGTGCGCGGCGACGTGCATTGGATCCGCATGGGCGACGCCGTAAACGTCCAGGACGGTGCCGTCATTCACTGCACGTACCAAAAAGCCCCGACCACCATCGGCAACCGCGTCAGCATCGGCCACAGAGCCATTGTGCACGGCTGCACCCTGCACGACGACGTGCTGGTGGGCATGGGCGCCATCGTCATGGACCACGCGGTGGTGCATTCCGGTGCGCTGATTGCGGCCGGCGCCGTGGTGCTTGAAAACACCGTGGTAGAAGCCGGGGCTATTTACGCCGGCGTGCCGGCGCGCAAAGTCAAGCAATTGGACCCGGCCACTTTTAAAGATCAGAATCAACGGATTGCTGCGAACTATTTAAAATATTCGGAGTGGTTTAGGGAGGAGTAGGAAGAAGCAGAATTAGCTGACTGTTTTACTGTCTACTATCCTCGTTCCGTCCACCCGGTCCTCCCGCCATAACAAAATATATGGAACTCACCCAGCTCCGCGAACTCATTGCTATTGATTCCCCCAGCGGCTACACCGAGCAGGCTTCACGCTACTGCGCTGACCTACTGCGCGGCTATGGTTGGAACCCTGAGTTTACCCGCAAAGGCGCCGTGGTTTGCGCACTGGGCGACAACCCCACCCTTGCCATAGCAGGACATATGGACACACTCGGCGCCATCGTCAGCGGCATTTTGCCGTCCGGGCACTTAAGCATTTCCACGCTGGGCGGATTGTCGCTGAACATGGCCGAAGGCGAGTACTGCCGCATTCGCACGTTAGACGATCGCGTGTACGAAGGCACGCTGTTGCTGCGCAACCCGTCGGTGCACGTGAACCGCGAGGTGAGTAAGGCCGAGCGCACGTTGGAGTCGGTGTATGTCAGGCTGGACGAAAAAGTGAGCAAGAAGGAAGACACCGAAGCGCTGGGCATCCGCATCGGCGACATCGTGTGCCTGGACCCGCGCTACCGCGAACTGCCCAACGGCTTTATCAAGTCTCGGTTTCTGGACAACAAGGCCGGTTGCTTTGTGCAGTTCGAAGTTGCGCGTCGCGTGGCGGAATCAGGGCTGCGTCCGCCCGTATCGCTGTACTTCAGCAATTACGAAGAGGTAGGGCACGGGGGGGCGGGGGGATATCCCACCAGTACCGAAGAACTGTTGGTCATTGACATGGGCGTAGTCGGCGACAATGTTGCCGGCGACGAGCGAGCCTGCTCCATCTGCGCCAAAGACAGCAGCGGCCCCTACGACTACGGCATGCGTCAAAAGTTGGTGGCGCTGGCCGAAGCAGCTGCCATTCCCTTTAAGCTGGACATCTACCCTTACTACGGATCCGATGGCTCCGCCGCCCTTCGCGCCGGGCACGACTATCGCGTGGGCCTGATCGGCCCTGGCGTGGCAGCTTCGCATGGGGTGGAGCGCACGCATGTAGAGGGCATTCAGGCTACGGTTGATTTGTGTATGGCGTATATTGGAGCGCATAAAAGTTGAGCTATCCATCCAACTTGTAACCTTTTAAGGGGCTAAAGAGTCTTAGCATGGGAAACAGATCTGCGGGCTCACATTCCTCAGCTTCAGTTCCCTAATTATGGTGGTTTAACTCAATTTAACAGAGTTTAGGCTTTGTTTTTTTGAAGGTGGCCATTTCCCGTTCTACCTTAGACTTGGTTTAAGCGGATGAAAAACTTGTTCTCCTGCCGTTTCTTGCTCTTGCTGGCCCTCATGAATGGGGCTGCGTACGGTTTGTTGGCGGCGGAGTGGTCTCCCAAGCAACAAGTCGGGGGCCCTGATTTGCCCGGTGTCTCGGTGGCTGAGTACAAAATCCAGGTGTATCCCAACCCCAATGCCGGCCGCTTCCGTTTGGTGGTTGAAGGAGCTTTTACCGACACCGTTCAGCTCATTATCATCAACGTGGAGGGCAAGCGCGTCTATGAGCGCGAAATTGACCGGGCAGGTGAATTTCTCTTTAACCTTACGACGCTGCGCAAGGGCATTTATTTTGCCCAAATCAGAGACGGCAACAAAGTAGTTAGTTGCCCGATTCTCTATGCGTATGACCCTGAGGAACAGACGCTCCCGGGAACCAGAGCGTTGCGGCCGTGAACACGGCCACCCCAACACAGCGCACTCAGGTTCCACACAGGTACCTGAGCATAAGCCTAAGGTGGGGATTGCTGCTGCTGGTTTTTCTGGCCGGATCGTTGACGGCGCAACCCGCACTGTCGTTTTCTACCCAGGTAACGTTGCCACAAGGCACGGAAGCCCTTCCCCCGACAGACTCACCTACCGTGGCCTCGTATTCCGCCACGATGGATCTTGTAGCCATGGCCCGCCGCTACCGGACCAAACCCGAGCCAAAAGGGGAATGGACCAGCCTGACCATTCCGCTGAAACGCGCCGGCAACCTGCTCCTGGTTGAAGCCAAGGCCGGCGACCTGGAAGGCAACTTCATCCTCGATTTCGGGGCGCCGTACCTGGTGCTGAACCGAACCTATTTCCGGAATTACGAGCGGGTTTACGGGGCAACGGCATCTGACCTGTCCGGACAAGCCGCTGCGGTGTACCAAACGCAACTTCCACGGTTGGAGATCCTTGACTTGTATTACGAAAACATCGATGCCGATGTGGCTGATTTAGGCGAGATTGAGAACCGTCGTGGGGTGCAAATTCTGGGTCTTTTGGGGGTTGAACTCTTCTTGAAGCTCGGCGTAACTGTGGATGTGCTGCGCGATGTGCTGTACCTGCACCGGCTGGACGAAACCGGGGAGCGGATGGCCAAAAACGAACTGGACTTGCGTGAACCCGCCTTCAAGATACCGGTAACCCTCATGGACAATACCTTGGTGCTGGAGGTGATCATTGCCGCCAAACCGCTGCAGTTCGCGCTCGACTCTGGCGCGGAAGTAAACGTCCTGGACTATACCTTAAGCCGCAAGGTGCTGCAAGCCCTCTCGGTTGAACAGCGCGTCATGGTGCACGGCGCCGCCGGGGGTTCGGCAGAAGTATTGGCGGGCACCCTGTCTGAATACAGCGTTGGAGGCCGTACCTTCATAGGAGGTAAAACTATTGTGGCCAATTTGGACGCCATGAAAAAATCCAGCGCCGCCGGGGGCCTTGACGGCATGCTGGGCTACCCCTTCTTTGATCAGGGCATTGTTCGCCTCAATTTCATTCGCAAAGAATTGTGGTGGTACACCTTTCTTGAACCAAGTAGTCCATAAACCAAGGTTATCGCTTCTATGAATCGCCTGATTCCCTTCCTGTTGGTCGTTTTGCTATCGGTTTTTATGCCGGTGGAAGGGCGGGCGTACATTGTGCCGCTTGATTCGGGTGAGGCCACGCACCTGGAGTTCACGGAACAGGGCGTTAAGATGGAGATCAGCCGCCAGGTTGCCCGCGAACTGCAGGACAGCCTTTTGCGTGACCTGGGCTTCACCAGCGTAGAATCGCTCGACAGTTTTTGGCAATCCGGCCAGCGATCGCTGATCGGTGCGGAAGGTTGGGAACTGGTTCGAGTCACCCACAAGCTGTTTGAATTCCAGAAAACCATGCAAAAGTTTTCGGAAGGCATGAGCAAAATCCATTCAAAGATTTTTATGCTGGATGAAGGGTGGCTGGGCGTTCCTGGAGGCCTGGATCTCACATTCTATCCCGAAGCTGACTACGGCGTCAACCGCTTCAAGCGACCTACCATTACCACGCTAACCAACGGGCAAACCCAATTCTACGTGCCCGACCATCTCGATGCCCGGCAAGTTCTGCTCTCTGGCAACTTTAACGGTTGGAACACCAACGGACAAGCGCTGGCCAAAACGGACAGTGGCTGGGTAGCCACCGTGAACCTTTCGCCCGGAAAACACCTGTACAAATTCATCATTGACGGCCATTGGATTAACGACGAGAACAACGAGCTCGCAGAGGCAGACGGTCACAACGGCTTCAACTCCGTTTACTTCCGCACCAACGTCCGCTTTTACCTGCCCAAGCATTTGAACGCAAAAAAAGTGTTCGTGACCGGTTCGTTCAACAGCTGGGACGAGAAGGAGCTGGCCATGGAGCGTTGGCTCGGCGGCTGGGTGCTGGAAATGTACGTGAGGGATGGGCAGCACACCTATAAATTTAAAGCAGATAAAGATTGGCTGCTGGACCCGAACAACTCGTACACTCGGGCTGATGGAACCGGCAACAACAACAGCGTCCTTTCTATCGGCGCCCCCGTAAAGCTCTTTTTAAAAGGCTTTGAGAACGCGAAATCCGTGTTTTTAGCCGGCACCTTCAACGACTGGGACGGGCGCGAATTGCTTATGGAGCGCACCGAAGGCGGCTGGTTCACATCTTATGTTATCCCCGCGGGCAATTACCAATACAAGCTAATCGTGGATGGCTCCTGGACCGTTGATCCTGGCAACCCCCACCGCGATGGCAGCGGCGAATTAGTTAACAGCGTACTGGTAGTAGAACCCGATCACCGCTTCCGCCTTAACGGCAACCTGGACGCCAAACAGGTGCAAGTCAGTGGCACCTTCAACAACTGGTCCGAAACCGGTTTCACCATGGCCCGCGACGAATCCGGCTGGTACATGGACGTGGCACTGCGACCCGGCAAGCACCGGTACAAATTCGTCGTAGACGGGAATTGGATCGTTGACCCTGACAATCCGCTATGGGAAGAGAACGAGCACGGAACCGACAATTCGGTGCTTTGGGTGGAGGTGGATATGGCGGGGGGGTAGGGGAGGAAAATTTGGATGTTCACCCGCTCAGAAAGGCTTATTCGGCTGTCGTGTGTGTACACTAAGTTAGAACTTAGTGTTGCATTAGTTTTCTGAACCCGCATTTGAACAATACAATGAAGTAGTTCCTGCTTTATGGCAGCCGATGATTGGGGCTCACATTATTGGAAGGAAAATGAACACGATACTGTCAACTTCAACCGATTTGCTCCAACGTATCCTACAAATTTTAACAAAACGGAAGAACCCAACATGGGCGGCAATTAGAATCGGTTTAACAGAAACACGATAAAACTACGAGTCGGCGGTAAGCATCGTATAAACTATTGAATTTGGCAAATGGCAATACCCCCCATTTCCCCCACCCCCCGTACCTTTGCCCCCATGCAAAAACTCCTCCTGGCACTGGCCCTGTTTGCCTTTGCGGCCTGTGAATCCAAGCAGGCTCGCGAGGACGAAGAAATCATCCTGGAATACCTGGCGGCCAATTCGCTGCCGGCGCAGTCAACGCCGGAGGGAGTGTATTACGTGGTAGAGATTGAGGGTCCCGGACCTTTCCCCGAATTAAGCAGCGCGGTTACCGTTCATTATGAGGGGTCGCTGACGGATGGAACTGTCTTTGACAGTTCTTATGACACGGGTACGCCAGTCACGTTTCCGCTGTCGGGGGTTATTTCGGGGTGGCAGATTGGCATTCCCAAGTTTAGGGAGGGGTCAAGTGGCCTTTTGGTCATCCCGTCCAGTTTGGCGTATGGGCCAAATCCGCCGGCGGGGTCGGGTATTCCGCCCAATGCAGTACTGGTGTTTCGGATCGAAGTGCTTGAAGTGCTCTGAGCGGCACATGCACAAAAGCCGCAAAGCGCGGCGAACCCTTTCGCCCGAGCAGCATTCTTGCTATTTTTGCGCCTGAAAAGTAACTATGGCGATCACTGGCGCCAAAGCCGACCACTAATTCAATCCAACCATGGGACGCGCGTTTGAATACCGCAGAGCCTCCAAGGAAAAGCGCTGGGACAAGATGTCCAGGATTTTCCCCAAACTGGCCAAAGCCATCACGGTGGCTGCCAAAGAAGGGGGATCCGACCCGGACATGAATGGAAAACTGCGGTCTGCCATTCAGATGGCCAAGGCGCAGAACATGCCCAAAGACAATATTGATGCGGCCATTAAGCGCGCCGACGGCAAGGATGCGGAGACCTTCGTGGAGGTCAATTACGAGGGAAAGGGCCCTCACGGTGTGCTGATTTTCGTGGAATGCGCCACCGACAACACCACGCGCACCGTGGCCAACGTCAAGAGCTATTTCAACAAGTCGGGCGGGTCGGTGGTGCCCACCGGATCGCTGGAGTTTATGTTTGCCCGCAAGGCCGTGTTTGAGTTCATCATGCCGGAGGGTATGCAGCGCGACGACCTGGAGCTGGCGCTCATCGACGCCGGCCTCGAAGACATTCAGGAAGAAGAGGACCGCTATTTTGCCTACTCGGACTACACGCAATTCGGCGCCATGGCGCAGGCGTTTCAGCGGCTCAACCTGGAGCCCGTCAGCGCCATCCTCAAGCGCATCCCCAACAGCCCAGTCACCTTCAGCGACGAGCAAATCGAAGACATCGAGCGACTCCTGGACAAAATCGAGGAGGACGAAGACGTCCAGGCCGTCTACACGAACATTGAGTAACTGCGTGGTCGTTAGCGGCTAATCAACAACCGGCCTTGCGCCATGCCCTGCCGGTTTCGCAGCATCACCTGGTAAAGGCCGCTGGCCAGGTCTGCGGGTAGGCTCATTTGCCAGTTTGTATTTCCGGGCGAAAGGCCTTGCCGCATCACGCAACGGCCGTCTGTGGAGAAAAGCAGTAGTTCGCTGGGCAGGTTTAGCCCAAATGCAGGCATAGAACCCTGGATCAGGTCGCTGGCCGGGTTGGGGCCAAAGAGAAGTTGCTCAGCGCCGGCGAACCCTTCGCCTGAAACTACCGGAGGATCTTCCTGGATCAGGCGCTTCCACATGGCGCGGCCGTAGGTAGCGGCGTAGAGCCAGAGGCGGCCATTGATGGCTAGGCTGTCGGCCAGCCCCATTTCGGTCACGAGCAGGTGCCGCGGCAGGCCCTCGCTCCAGTCCACCCAGGTGGCGCCGCCATCTTCGGTGTGGAAGCAGCCCACCTCGCCGCAGGCGTACAGCTTGTTGGAATCTACCGGGTGAAGGAGCAGGTCCGTGAGCGGAACGTTGGGCAGGTTTCCGCTTGCGTTGATCCAGGTGCGGCCTGCATCGTCGGTGCGGAAGATTTTGCGGCCCAGGTCGCCGGATGAGGCTACGCCGCCCATCAGCGCGAAGGCGCGGTCGGGTTTTGCGGCGTCAGGGGTTACCTCGCGCACATAGGTGTCGCCGGGAAGGCCCGATGAGCGGTCGACCCAACTTCCGGTGCTGCGGTCCAGCACCATGACCCGCCGCGATGCCCAGGGCGGCAGACAAGCGTAAACATTCTCCGGCAGCCCTGCGCCTACCGTAAGGTTCCATACGTCGGTGGCGAAGAACGGCGAGCCGGCATTGATTTGGGTCCAGGTGTCGTCAAAGAAATCGCGGTAGTACACGTCGCCACCGCAATGGGTGTAAACGTTGCCGGCTTCGTTGTCGCGAACGTTTAGCCACCACTGGCCGCAAGGGTTGATGCCGTTGTTGACGTCTTGCCAGGAAATGCCTTCGTTAGGCGATTCCAGTTGCCGGAACGACAAGCTGCCGCCATAAACGCCGTTTGTCGCAAAAATGCGGGTGTGGTCATAGCGCGAAATGGCTACCGCGCCGCCGTCGCCGCCAATCATAAACTGCCATTCGCCCCACCAACCCTGGCGCACGGCCAGGCCGTTGTCCTGCGACCCGCCCGCCATGGTTCGCGTGTCAGAGACGCCGATGGAAAAACTGCTGTACTGGCGAATGGGCAGGTTGTTGATGGCGCCGCCCCCCTGCCAGAACCAGCCGTCAGGCGAGTAGAAAATGCCGCCGTCGTTGGCCAGCCAGGCGCCGCTGCCGTCCGGGGCCCAGGTCATCCGGTGCTGGTCGACGTGCAATGGGTTGATTTCTTTGAAGGTAAAGCCGTCCGTGGCCCGCCATAGTGAACCGCCGCCCACCCAGGCCTGGTCGCAGTCGTCAGGGCGAACGGCAATCAGGGTGTTGTACCAACCTTGGCCCCAGTGAAAATCGCTGACGGCACTGAGGTCAGGGTTCTGCACGTTGCAGCGGATCCATGAATTGCCGCCATCGGTGCTTTTGTACACGCCTTCTGTACGCCAGGTATCGCTGCGGATCAGGTTGAAATAGAGGATGTCCGGGTCAAGCGCGCAAATGGCGAGCACGCCGCGGCCAAAAACTGAGGCGTCCCAGGGTCCGGGCAGCGGGTTCCAGCTCAGCGAATCGCCGCCGCTCAGGCTGCGGAGCAGGCCTTCGTAGCGTTTGCTGACAAAGACCCGTTGCCCATCGGCTGGATCAATGACCACATCGTCGTATTCGCCGTCCAGGATGCGGGTGAAGGAGCGCCCACCATCTGTAGAGCGATAGTAGCCTTCTGCAGCAGCCAAATGAACTACGCTGGAGTCTGTAGCGTCAAAACGCAAGGTTCGGCAGGTGCTAACTTCAGGTTCCAGGGAAATGTGTTGCCAGGTGCTGCCGCCGTTGTCCGTGCGCCAAACCCCGGTGCCGTCGCGCTGCCAGGCCTCGCCCGTGCCTACCACCAGCACATTGTCATTGCCCGGTTGGGTGGCAAAGGTCCCGATGGCCTGGCTGGTGATGGAGTCGCTTAACGGACGCCAGGTGTTGTCCGGGTTGCGCTCCCAAATGCCCCCAGTAGCCGCACCGATGCGCACCAGGCCCGTTGCCGTGACTTCCACGTCGCGAATTCGCCCGGAGTAAAACAGCTCTTCGCCCGCTACTTTGACCCCATTGGGGCCATCGGACTGCCAGGGGCGCTCTTCACCGTCGCGGAGCTGCCCGCTGCCGGTTTCCGTATTTGTTGGCCGCAGAGCCTGGTGAGCCGCCTGCCAGCGCAATTGCTGAGCGCCATTGGGCATTTGGAGCGGGTAATGGATCCGGCGAAGGAATTCCTGTTGCCGGGCGGCGCCGGTACTGGTTCGCGGAGCGTCCGGCTGCTGATCCAGGCGAAGGGGAGCCTGGGCCTGGGCCTGCGCGGCAAAGAGACTTGCTGCGCCCAATAACAGGGCGGCGTGAAGTTGGGTCTGGGTGGAGGTCATGAGGGTAACCACTAAGGTAAGGTGATCAGGGTCACTTGTGGCTGTCCGAAAGGGAGCCAACTTTGCCGGTAGAGCGCAGCAAGCAGCCGCCTGCTCGCGACCAGACCAGGCTTGCAACCAAGCTGCCGATCACGCTGGCGACCAAGCTGCCGATCACGCTTGCAACCAAGCTGCCGATCAAGCAACCGACCAAGCCCACTGCCATGAGCAATCCCTCTTTTGAAACGTTGATTGCCTCCGACACCCCCACGCTGATTGATTTCTCGGCGGAGTGGTGCGGCCCCTGCAAAATGCTCGCCCCTGTGCTCAAGCAACTCAAGCAGGAAATGGGCCAAAACCTTCGCATCCTGAAAATTGATGTGGACAAGAACCCCATCCTGGCGGCCAAGTTCCGCATCCAGGGGGTACCAACCTTAATGCTGTTCAGAAACGGCAATCAACTCTGGCGCCAAAGCGGCCTGATGCCGCTTGCCCAACTCCGCGCGGCCGTGGAGCAGGCGATGGTGCCGAAAGGATAGGGGGCGGCTTTCAGATGTTCCTCTCAGTCTATTGCGCGGAACTCAGCCAGCTTTTCAGCGCCCTGGGATAAGACCAAATTGCCTTTATTGCTCCATGCGTACGTCACTTCCATACCGGACAGTACGCTGCTCAGACGGTACATACCCACTTCGCCCGGACAAGCCATCCGCGTGCTCGCTAAGGCGCTAAACCGCAACTCTGCGGGGCCTGTCGCCAGACTGCCGCTAAATCGGTTGCAACCATCAGAACCATATATTTTTCGCATAGATAGATTGAGTTCAAGCATCGGCCCGCCGCGCGTGTAGCTGGACGGGTTCACGTCCACGCCTTCCAACTTGACAAGCCCCCAAATGTTGTGCAACCGCGGATCAGCGGTGAACGAACCGCAACCGTAGTAAAGCCGTGTTTCGCCACTGGATGAGCCACCGGATAAGCCTCCCGTTGCTCCACTCTTGGTTCCACTATTCGATCGATCGCCTGCGGGTTGAATAGTCAGCACCACGGTCAAATCAAATGGCGCGCCGCTCATGCCATCGGCGCATGGTTCGTCTTTTAGCGTTGCGCGGACCAGATGGCTCTTGGTCTGAAAACTGTAGCGCGTTAAGCCCGAGTCGGCCTGATAAACCGGTTCGGTTTCACCGAGGTTGATTACCTCGCCTTCGGAAGTTTGGAAAATCCAGCCCCCTCCATTTTTCCAATCCAGCGCCCAAAAGGGCTCCGTGCCCAGCGCGTAAAACCGGATGCCCTCCTGCCACTTGCGCAGGTACAGATCGCCGCCTTCTACGGGCTCCGAATCAACGCCCGAAAACGCATGCGAGACGCTGACGGAACCATTCTCTGAACTGCTTCCAGAACCGCCAGGGTTAAGCCCGCCCTCGATCCTGGTCAGCCGGTAATGGCCCGCCAGGTTGCCCTCTATGCGCTTGCCCTCGCTATCCAGCCACCACATTCCTTCGGCATCCGGTTCCAGATACTGTTGGTCATCCATTCCGGGATTGAGCACAATTCGGCCCAGCTCATCCATGCTGTACTCTCCTTCCGATCGGAAAGGCTCCGACGCCTTGCCCAGATACAGTGACGTGGAAACAAACCGAGCATCTTCGCCCAATTGAATACGGTATTGAATACCCTCGCAGTCGGCACAAGGCACCGTGCCCACGTATGCCCCCACATAAGCCGCCGGCTTTGCCTCTTTTCCCGGGGTTTGGCAGGCCACCAGCAGCAGCATCGGAATAAACAAGGCAAAGGCAATTCGGGCGAAAGGTATTTTGGGCACGGCCGGTTTAGTTTATAGTTAAGGCTTTGGCATCTTGTAAAAACAGCGCTTGCCCCGAACCAGGCCAATTTCTGCGGAACGGCTTGAACCCGGTCCGGGCAGATAGCTCAATTTGCGCCCGCTCAACAGCCAGCGGTCATTGAATAGCGAAGGCTTATCCAGGTTTTTAAAGCGAATTTCAACGTCAAAGGCGGCTGCCATGGGATTCATCGGGACATAGTTTGAGGGCTTCATTCCTTCCATATTAAAATATATGGTATCGAGCGGGAGTGCGTGGTAAACTACCCCGGAGCTATTCGGAAAGGCAGAGGCATCGCCCATGCTCACCCTAAGCGATCGCAACAACGGTGCATCCGCAGATCGTAACATAATTTTTATTGTGCCAGCATTATCTTTTCCATCGGGCTTTTCTACGGCCAAAGCTTCGCCGTGAGCAAACTCGGCAGTTGGGTTTTCCAATACCTTTCCCAATTCCATGGCTGGGCCGTTGTCGGAGTTCAACACCAGCGTATCCCCGCGTACCTGCCAGCGCCCTGAAAAATCCCGGTCCGTGGTGCAATTGCTGCTGAAAAACGCAAACTTCTGATCGTCCCCAAGGCGCAGGCAGACCTTCTCAAAGCTGTTGACCGAGGCATAGGTGCCTGGTTTAACTTGCCCGAACGCTGAAAGCGTTAACAGAAAGATGCTGCAAAAGGATAGCCATGCGGATCGGTTCATTCGGCTGAAATTTCTTTAGGAGTACCCTTAGGGGAATCGCTAGGAGGATAAATCACCCAGCCACTCATCAAATGAGCGCTCCGTGTTTTCCTCACGAGCCGCCATTTGTTGCCCGGTGCTGCCGTACGCCGCCTGTTTGGAACTTGCCGTTTGGCTCTGGCCGGAACGTCCAGCCGTATCCTTTTCGGGCTCCGCAGCCGCCGGCTGCCGTTCCAGTTCCTCTTCAGGCACCTGGTCCCACAAAACATCTGACGAAATGCCGGTGCGTTGCTCAAATTGCCGCACAATCAGCGCCAGCGCCCGCTGCATATCAAAAGCATCCTGCAAACGCGCATCCATCTGCCGCAATTGCTCGTCCTTGGCCTGCAATTGGCGCTCCAGCGTGTCCATAAAGCGCATGGTCAACGCTGTGTGTTCGGGCGAAAGGGGGGCGGGGGCAGCAGCAACGTTAAGGGCAGGTCGCTCGGGGTCTGGCGTTGTATAATCGGACTGGCTCGGGGGCTTCGTACTCGGGTCAGGCATTACCTCCAAGGGCGGAAGGTCAAACGGCCATCGCCCAAAGGAACGGTCCCCTTCGCCCGAAATCTTGCCTTTTTTGCGCTTTTTCTTGCTCATGCCATTTCGCTTCGAGTACCGCCCTGCAGGCCACTGGTTCGGTCATAGGACAAGATAGCAAACCGAAAAGGATCCTGCCTCCAAAAGCCCACTGGCTCCTGTACTGAAATCTTCTACTTCAAAGCCGAAATTACCGCTGATGTTGGCATCCGGGGCATCGCAACGGGTAATGATCAACTGGCCAGTGTCGCCGGACTGGACATAGACATTGCCGTCTTCATCCCGGAACTCTGCGCGGTACTGGTTGCACGCGAAGGGCTGCCCGGGAACGCAGTAATTGACAAAAATGTTGGCGTAATAGGGCTCAACGGTCAGGCAGGTGCCAAAGGCGCCGTCGCGGAAATCGGTAATTTCCAGCAGGAAATATTCGCCTTGTGGATTTTCTGCTTCAATGCTCAGGGTTTTGAAGCTCAACCCGGTGTAATAATCCACATTGCGGTACAGGACGCTGCTGAAACTGCTGCCGTTAAACACGCGCCCATTGAGCCTGAAGGCCAGCACGTTGTTGCAACCGAACAACCCATCCTGCCGGCAGGACAAACTGCTGATTGCCAACAGCGCGATAAGGATCCTAAAAATGGCCACAGGGTTAAAGATGCGCATTCCGCTAACACGGTGTCCCGCGCCATTGCAGACCGGAACAGGCCCTCGCAGACGTACCTTTGCTGTTCGGAGCACAAGCCATCATTGATTTATGTCCATTGAGTCGTCCTTTCCCAACCCGCTGAGCAAACCTGAGCATCCCGAAAAAGCAATCCTCGTCGGATTGGTTACTCGTGCCCAACGCCAGGAGCAAATGGAAGAGTACCTGGCCGAATTAGAATTTTTGGCAGAAACGGCGGGCGCGCAAACGCTCAAGCATTTCTGGCAACGCTTAGACTACCCGGACCAGCGCACTTACGTGGGCAAGGGCAAGCTGGAGGAGATCAAAGCTTATGTGGACGAGCGGGAGGTGGATATGGTCATTTTTGACGACGAGATTAGCCCTTCGCAGCAGCGCAATTTGGAAGAAGTGCTGCAGGTCAAGGTGCTGGACCGGCCCATGCTGATCCTGGATATTTTTGCTCACCGCGCCCAGACCGTACAGGCCAGAACGCAGGTTGAGCTGGCGCAAATGCAGTATTTGCTGCCCAGACTGCGCGGTATGTGGACCCACCTGGACCGCGTAAAAGGCGGCATTGGTATGCGGGGTTCGGGAGAATCCGAAATTGAAACGGACCGGCGAATGGCCAAGGAGCGCATCGCCAAACTCAAGCAACAACTGGTCAAAATAGATCGCCAGAACGAAACACAGCGCAAGAATCGGGGCGAACTCATCCGGGTTTCGCTGGTGGGCTACACCAACGTGGGCAAAAGCACCCTGATGCGCATTTTGTCTAAAAGCGATGTGTTTGCCGAAAACAAATTGTTTGCCACCCTGGACACCACTGTGCGCAAAGTAGTGCTGGAAACCACGCCGTTTTTGCTGTCTGACACGGTTGGGTTCATCCGCAAACTGCCGCACCATTTGGTAGAGAGTTTCAAGTCCACGTTGGATGAGGTCCGGGAATCAGACATTCTCCTGCATGTGGTCGATATCGCCCACCCGCAGTTTGAAGATCACATGACCGTGGTTCAGCAAACCCTGGTAGAATTGGGCGCCGCAGACAAGCCCACACTCGTGGTGTTCAACAAAATGGACTTGTACGAGGATCGCTATTTTGATCCCTATCTGCCCGCTGAAGAAAAGCGCAACCTTTTGGAGGAATTGGAGCGCACCTGGATGAACAGGACCCACGAAAACGCCATTTTCATTGCGGCGGAGCACAAACGCAACGTAGAGGCCTTGAAAGAACGCTTGCTGGTTATGGTTCGCGAAGCTTATGCAATCCGCTATCCCTGGAAGGTCAAAGAGTGGAGTTGACCGCTTTAATTAGGCCCTTTCTTAAGTAAACAGGCTGTTTATTATAGGATTGCTATTATTTTTGGTTGTTCCTCTCTATTGTCGGGGTTGACAACTTATGGAATTTTTTAAGCATTGGAAAAAAGACCTGCCAGCGGGTCTAGTCGTTTTTTTGGTAGCCATGCCCCTTTGCCTCGGGGTAGCACTGGCCTCTGAAGCACCCCTCATGGCCGGCATTATTGCCGGGGTTATCGGGGGTATTGTCGTCACATTGACCAGCGGCTCTGCGCTGGGGGTCAGCGGTCCGGCGGCTGGTTTGGTGGCCATCGTCCTGGCTGCTGTGGCAGATATTGGCTTTGAGGCCTTCCTGACTGCGTTGGTTTTGGCAGGACTGTTCCAGGTAGCCCTCGGCTACCTCCGCGCCGGCATTATTGCCTACTATTTCCCCGCATCGGTCATAAAAGGCATGCTCGCGGGTATTGGCCTCATCATCATCCTCAAGCAAATACCGCACGCGCTGGGTTACGACAAGGATTTCGAAGGGGATCTAAACTTCATTCAACCAGACGGGGAAACCACGTTCTCTGCAATCAGCGAGGCTATGAACCTGATCTCGCCAGGGGCCATCGTCATTTTTGTGGTGGCCATAGCTATTTTGATCCTTTGGGAAATGCCTTTTATGAAGCGCCGCCAAGTGTTTCAAATCATCCAGGGGCCTTTGGTAGCCGTGGTTGGTGGCATTATCATGCAGCGGCTTTTCCACGGTGGCACTATGGCGGTTGAAGGGGAGCATTTAGTCAATCTGCCCATTGCCACCTCCATACCCAACTTCATTAATCAACTAAACGCGCCAGATTTCTCGGCCATCACCAGTTATCAAGTCTGGTTAATAGCAGGCACATTGGCGCTGGTGGCCAGTCTTGAGACGTTGCTTTGTGTAGAAGCAACGGATAAACTGGATCCTCACAAACGCATCACTCCCACCAACAGGGAGCTTAAAGCGCAGGGATTGGGAAACATCGTATCGGGTTTGGTTGGGGGCCTGCCCATTACGCAGGTCATTGTCAGAAGCTCTGCCAATATTCAATCAGGTGGGGAATCGCGCTTGTCCGCACTTTTTCACGGCCTCCTTTTGCTCATCAGCGTCGTGCTCATCCCCGGTGTGCTAAACCTGATTCCCTACGCCAGCCTGGCAGCGATTTTGGTTATGGTGGGATACAAACTAGCTAAGCCTGCCATCTTTTTGGAGCAGTACCGCCGGGGATGGACGGCCTTTCTTCCCTTTGTGGTCACCATTGCGGTAATTCTTCTGACGGATTTGCTAATCGGTATTACCGTAGGAATGGTTGTGGCCATTTTCTTCATTTTGGTGCGCCATTATCGCGCTCCATTCTTTGTGCACGAAGAGACCATCGGCGAAGTACGCCACCTCACCATCACGCTGGCTGATGATGTTTCCTTCCTGCACAAAGCCGGTCTTTCCAGAGCGCTGCGCAATTTGCCAGACTACGCCAAAGTGACCATTGACGGTCGTTCGGCGCGAAGAATTGACGATGATGTAATCGATGTTCTCGACGACTTTTTAACAACCCAGAAAGCACGGCACATGGAGATTAACTTGCTTGGTCTGGATTCAGAAAGCCTTCAACCGCTCACCGATTTGCCCGCCAGTGTGCCTTCACACGCCAAGGCTGGCTATATCCCTGAATAGCATAACCATGGATACGGAACAAAGCCGGGGAAACGATCCCAAAAAACCTGCAGGGTTTGCGTCCGCTGCGGCCAGCGTTTCGCTTAAAATCCAACTCAACGAGAATCTCTACCTGCGCGACCCGCAAGAATCGCGCTTGGGTAAAAGCATCATTACACACAGCATTCCCTTGCTGGATAAATTGGGCTTAGAAGAGTTCACGTTTAAAAAGCTCGCCGTGCAAATGGAAAGCACGGAGGCATCTGTTTATCGCTATTTCGCCAACAAGCACCTGCTCCTCGTTTATCTATCCTCGTATTACTGGGCCTGGATTCGCTATCGGATAGAGATAGAAAACCATAACATAGCCGATCCTACGGAAAAGCTGGAGAATATACTGGTGATTCTGGTCGATGTAGCGCGGCATCAAAAGGACAATGACTTTATAGACATGTCTGCTCTGCACCGAATTGTCGTGTCAGAATCGGCCAAGGTTTACCATACCAAACTGGTAGACAAAGAAAACCGCCAGGGTTTCTTTCTGGTGTACAAGGCGTTGTGTTGGCAAATTGCCGAAGTGCTCAGCGCTATTCAACCGGCCTATCCATTCCCCAAAGCCTTAGCCTCATCGCTGATGCAAATGGCAAAAGACCACATCTATTACGCGCTGCATCTTCCGCGTCTCACCGATATTACCCTCAAAGACGGAGACTTTCAACCTGCGGTTGAACTGTTGCGCCATTTTGCGTTTACCCAACTCAAGGGTTCGCACAAAGCGGGTTAGGTCGGGTTACTTTCTCCCGAATCGGAACGCTCCTATACCCAGCGGCCCAAACCCGATCAGGAAACCCAGCCAGTAAAAAAAGCCGCTGTTGTTCAGTGCGTACAACCCTGTGTCCACCCCAAACAATTTGCCGATCAGGGCAATGGGGAAAACGAGGCCGTGCAGAATACCGCGCAAGAATCCAAACTCCTGCATGCCAAACGAAGGGTCTGTGCAAATTGGAGCAGGCGCACAGCCGGACACCATTGCGGCCAGCGCCAGAACCGTCAGCAAAAATAGAGGAGCTTTCATGACCAATTTTTAAGGATACTCCTAAAAACACCGCAAAATGACTGGTACCCGGTATTTGGGAGCTTTGGTCAACGAACTTAAAGTCTTTTCACCCAACTTTGAGGCTTCTGTGTCCATGCGTCCTCGCTCATCCTCTCAAAATCGCGCCCTCAGCACATCCGCGTGGAGTGTTTTGGCCAATTTTCTGTTGGCCATTGCCAAAGGGATAACAGGAATCTTTGGCCATTCGTTTGCGCTGGTGGCCGATGCTCTCGAGTCCATGACCGATGTGTTCTCTTCACTCCTGGTCCACTTGGGATTGCGCTACGCTGTTAAACCTCCGGACAGTAATCATCCCTATGGTCATGGACGAGCGGAACCGCTGCTAACGTTCCTTGTGGTGGGCTTCCTGATGGCATCGGCCACGTTCATCGCCATGGAAAGTATTCGCCACATCCGCACACCGCATCAAGGTCCCGCCGCATACACGTTGGCGGTGCTGGCCGCCGTTATCCTGATAAAAGAAGGTATGTTTCGCTGGGTGGCTAAAGCAGGGTCAGAAACGCACAGCACCGCCCTTGCCGCAGACGCTTGGCACCACCGAAGTGATGCACTGACTTCTGCAGCCGCTTTCGCGGGAATAAGTATAGCGCTGCTCAGCGGCGGCCGCTTCAATGCCGCAGACGACTGGGCCGCCCTGGCCGCCTCCTGCTTCATGTTTTACAACGCTTTTCTGTTGTTTCGGCCGGCGTGGAGCGAAGTGATGGACGAGCAGGTTCACGAGGATTTGGTTCAGAAAATCAGGGTGGTCGCGGCTGAAGTTCCTGGAGTTGTGGCCACAGAAAAATGCCACGTGCGCAAAGCGGGAATGGCCTACCATGTTGACCTGCACGCCATTGTACAAGGAAGCATCAGCGTTTCAGACGGGCACCAGATTGCCCATTTATTAAAAGACCGACTGGTTCAAGCACTGCCTGAAATTGCCGACGTATTGGTGCATATTGAACCGACCGATTCGAACTAAGGGACGCTTTTCAAAAAACATGCGCGGCTAACAAAAGCTGTGCCGCGCATACACAATGCGATTACAATACCATAGGGTTTGTTACGCCACATTTAGTGCTGATTCAGGGAATCGATTTCTGGTCTTGTTGGCGTAATTCACCAACATTAACATTACCGGAACTTCCACCAGCACACCAACCACAGTGGCCAGTGTAGCGCCGGAATCCAAGCCAAACAACACGATGGCCACGGCAACGGAGAGCTCAAAAAAATTACTCGCCCCAATCATAGCGGCGGGCGCGGCAATGTTGTGGGGCAACTTCCAGCGGTACGCCCAGCCGTATCCAATGAAAAAAATCAGCAGCGTCTGCAGAATCAGCGGAATGGCGATAAGGACAATACTCAGCGGATGCTGTAAGATAACTTCGCCTTGAAAAGAAAAAATCATGATCAGCGTGAGCAAAAGCCCCGTGATGGTGATGCCCGTAAATTTGCGCAAAAAAGACTTTTCATAGTATTTCACTCCGCGGGACCCAACCACCAGCCGCCGGGTTATGGTAGCCAACACCAGCGGAATCAGCACAAAGAACGCAATGGAGAGCAACAGTGTATTCCAGGGAATAGCAATCCCGGTAATGCCGAGCAGCAAGGTGACGATAGGAATGAACGCCACCAGTATAACCAGGTCGTTAACGGCTACTTGCACCAACGTGTAAGCCGGATTGCCTTTAGTGAGCAGGCTCCAGACAAAAACCATGGCGGTACATGGAGCCGCTCCCAGCAACACCGCACCGGCCAGGTATTCCCGCGCCAGCCCAGGCGGAATGAGCGATTTAAAGACAACGAAGAAAAAAAACCACGCAATGGCAAACATACTGAACGGCTTGATCAGCCAATTCACCGTCAGGGTTATGGTCAGGCCTTTGGGCATTTTAAATGCATCCAGGATACTGCTGAAATCAATTCTGAGCATCATAGGAAAGATCATGATCCAGAGGACGACGGCGATCGGAATAGATACGTTATCGTATTCCAGTTTGCCAAGGGTTTCCGGCACCACGGGCAGAAACCGGCCCAAGGCAATGCCGGCGCCAATGCACAGCGCCACCCATAAGGTCAGGTAGCGATCAAAAAACGAAATACCTTCTGTTTTGGCCACGGGTGCGGATGAAAGTGGGGGTACAAACAAAGGTTAACCTCGTAAACGCCAAGGTTGCGCATTAACAGCAGCGCTCTTCTGGGTCGAATTGGGTAAACATGGTCATCAACAGGTGTTTCATTTCCTGCCATCGCGTGGGGTCAATGCAATAGCAGACAGACGTACCTTCTACGGTGCCTTTGATTAACCCAATGTATTTCAGCTCTTTCAGGTGCTGCGAAATGGTTGGCTGCGCCAATCCCAGTACATCCACCAGGTTGCCGGTGATGCACTGATCGGTTTTGGCTAAGTGCATCAGGATGGCAACCCGAGCCGGATGTGCTAATGCCTTGGCGATCAAGGCAAATTCGTTCTGTTCAGCAGTAAACAAGGCTGTTTTAGTGACGCCCATAACGCTCGTAGATTGTTACATTGCAATATTACGATTTAATTTTGAGCAAGTCCAAAGCTTGCCATATAGAGAAACAAGAGAATTTGTTTTTAGGGTACTCCTAAAAACCCCAGATCCTGCGTTATGCCCAATTTTTAACATCCTCATTTACAGGAGTAAACTCCGGTGTTAAAAATTAGGCAAGCCTTTTCTCTGGAGTTTTTAGAAGCACCCTTTAGGTGGTAAGGCAACTATGGACCAAGACCCTATTCCCAACCCAGCGCCATGCGCAATTTGGTGTAGATAGCTGTGTTGTCGTACATCCCGGAGAACAGGGTAGCGGCGGGGCCAAAAGCAAACACGGGCACCATAACCGCGGTGTGGTTCTTCGTGCTGTAACTCCCTACCACCGAAAATTGGTCTAAATCACCATCAGTCAGGGCCAGTCCACCAGTTTCGTGGTCTGCCGTGACCACCACCAGTGTTTCGCCATCCTTTTCAGCCCAGCGAATCAGCGACTCCAGGGCCACTTCAAAGTCCAGCATTTCACCGATCAAGTATTCAGTATCGTTGGCGTGACCCGCCCAATCAATCTGAGAGCCTTCCACAACCAATAAAAAAGGTTCCCGGTTGGCTTTTAATTGATCCGCAGCCAAGATGGCGCCTCGGGACAAAAAATCTTTGGGCCGTTCATTAGCGCGGGGCGGATCGACCCCGGGCAACAAAACCATCTGGCGCTCGTGCTTTCTTACGTCAAATGCCTCCAGGTTATCCTGCACCTGAAACCCTCGCTCGTTTAAAATTGCGAGCAGATCTCGCGCATCTGTTCGGGCACTGAATTGCTCCTTTCCATAGCCAATGCCCACATCAACCCCGGACAGCACCAGATCTTCGGCAATGGCCTCGTAGTTGTTCCGGCTTTCGTCATGTGCATAAAACGCCGCGGGAGTGGCGTGCGTAATGGTTGAGGATACCACCACTCCGGTTCCATATCCCCGCTCATCCCCTTCTTCAAAAATAGTTCGAAGGGGCAGGCGGTTGCTATCGACAGCAATGGCCCCATTGTAGGTTTTCTGGCCGCATGAAAACGCCGTTGCTCCGGCCGCTGAATCGGTAATGAGTTGGTCGGAGGAATGCGTTTTGATCAATCCCACTACCGGGAACTGTTCAAATACACTGGTATTATCACGGGCGTACATGCCTGCAGTAATCTGGGCCAGTCCCATTCCATCGCCTACTACAAAAATTACGTTTCGAACCGGCTTGTCAGCTCGGTAATCTACCGCTGACAATAGACCAGCCGTCCGACATCCGGAAACTGCCAGCAAGGCGAGACCAACAAGGCTCAGACGGAAACAGGTCATGGGTAGAGGCAATCAGGTAGTTAAAAACTTGCGCTGTACGCAAAGTACCTGCCTGCAGGCCACTCTTCCGTGCCTTTAAATTTCGCCGTAAAAAATATTCACCGGCCAGCCATCCGGAGATTCAACCACGCCATTGATCAGTTCTTTGTCGTTCGGCAAAGCATTTTTTACGGTAAAACCCGCCTCTTGTAACCGGGCAATCTGCGCTTTGGAATCCAGCGAAAAATACGTCAGGGTAGGTTTCTTGAAGTCGTTAGTTTGGTGAAGCCCAATCATGGACAGACCATCGGAATGGATGCCCCAGGGGTAGGGACTGGCCTGTTTGCCAAAACTTTTAAAGCCTACTTTTTGGTACCACGCCGAAGCCACGTCGTAATCTTTAACAGGAACGGCGATTTCGCCGAGCGTACCCATTTTGCCTTTACCTGTCAACGGCATTGCGGGCATGCCCATGTCCATTTGAATCAGCGCAATACCCATAATGGAATCTGGATCCTGCATCACTTTCGTGGGAACCGGATCGGCACTTTCCATAAAAAACTCAATGCCTTTTTCCGTTAACACGCCAATGTTTGCGGACATGTTTTTGTCAAAATAACTCAGCCCAAAATATTCGTATCCGTCTTCATTTAATTGAATGTTAACGGCACCATCTGACAGCAGAACCCAGGGCCGGGGCGCGTTGTCCATGCTCAGCACCTTGAAACCAAGCGCTTTGTAAAAGGCAATGTTTTCCTGCATGCGCTTAGTCCCTATAGAGACGTGGCAATAGTTACCCAATGGAGAAACCGAAGCGCCAACTGCCCCTTGTGCTGCTTGCTTTGGATCTTTCAACTCAAACGTAAACAACTGCTCCTCCTCGCCTTCTTTGCCCGAAAGTTGCACCTTGCGCGTTCCACCTTCCATCCAATAGCTGATCTTATTGGGCATGTCATGCTCCGGATTTTCAAAGGTGGCTTTGTTCGCACCCGTTTCTGTCAAGGCAAAGCGCGTAGCGCCCTGGCCGATAACATCAGTGATGTAGTACCACACGCCTTCTTCTTCCTTGACCTCAAACGTTTCAAACAACTTTTCCTCTTCGCCTTGCTTAAAGTAAGCACGACCGCTGTATCCATCTCCGTTCTTTTCCCAGGTTTCAAACATGTTCATCTCCGCGATAAACCAGGTTCCCAGCATAAAATCCAGGTTGGGTTTTTCGGGCGAAAGGGAATGCGCGCGCAACACAACCGGGTTGGAAACCAGCAGGAGCAGGACCGCGAACAGGCAGAAAATTGGGGTTCTGTGCAATGTAGTGCGTTTCATGGCAACGGTTTATCAAGGGGAATCTGAAAAAACCCCAAAGTTAGAAAAGTCCAAAAGGGAGTTCAAATTCGGCAAAAATCGCCGTATTCCCATATCCTTTGTGGATTTTAGGCACCAAACGATGCCGGGTGGATAAAAAAAGAGGCGACCCGCTGCGCGGATCGCCTCTGTACCTTCCCTAAACAACCGGGACCAGCGTCCCGAATTATCTCAATTTACTTTTAGGAGTACCCTTTAGAAGATCATGCTTTGACCAGGCTGAGTTTCACTGAAATAGTGAACTCATCGTAGATGGTCTTGTCACCCAGGTTGTCAAAAAAGCTGCCGGAACCATATTGGATGTCGAAGTCGGTGCGGTCCAACTCGATGTCTGCCGTTGCGGTACCAGCTGCTTCATCCAACTTGGCCGTAAAGCGGATTTCTTTTGTTTTTCCTTTGATGGTGGCATTGGCCGTCACTTTGTACTCTCCGTCTACTCCCCGGCTGGCCACGGAAGTAATGCGCAACAACGCGGTAGGATTTTTTTCAACGCCAAAGAAATCTTCGGAATTCAGGTGGCCTTCCAGGTTGCCTTTCATATCGCCACTCAGGTCTGTGACGACAATGCTGGTCATGTCAATTTCAAAGTAGCCGCCTTTTAGTTGGCCGTTTTCTACTTCAAGGTTTCCGGATTTAACGTTGACGGTACCTTCATGGGAGCCGGTGACCTTTTTTGCCTTCCAGTACAATTTGCTCTGGCTGGTGCTCACTTTGTAGCTGGTGGCGGGCTGCATGGGGGCAAAAGACATCGTCATCAGGGCCAATGCCAACAGTGGGGTTGCTAAAATCAGGTTTCTCATTCTGTTCGTGTTTGGTTTGGTGTTTAAACATTAATTGGATCAAAAAAAGTTCACGGATTCTGCCCGGAGCTGCGAAGACAATCGAGCAATCGGCTCAATTGCTCCGCCTGTTCAGGCGTTAAGGCCTGAGAAACAGCTTCTAATCCTGGCTTTTGTTGATCCATTTTAAGCAATTTATCCTGGCCCTCTTTGGTAATTACCACATCAACCAGGCGCTTGTCAGCCGGACAGGTGGATTTGCGAACCAGTTTTTTCTTTTCAAGACGGTCAACCAGACGCGAGGTGTCTGACATACGGTCAAGCATCCGGTCACGGATGGCGTTCGTGCTCATGGGGCCGCCCGCACCGCGCAAAATTCGCAGGACGTTGTACTGCTGAATCGTCAGCCCCAAGTGATGCATCATTTCCCGAAAACGCTCGGAAACCCAGCCATAAGTAAACAAGAGGTTGACCACCGCTTTAGCCTGCGGGGAAACGAAGGGCTTGGTTTGTTTGATCTCCTCTTCAATGGTGCGCACCCGATGAACCGGACTTGCCTTTTCAGGGCTGTCCATAAGGGTCAATTTGATGTTTTTGGGCGCGGCCATCGATGTTTCAACATCAAAGTTATAACACTGAATCCATTCGCGCAAGGAACGAGCAAAAACTCTCGAATAATTCTGCTAAAATGCAGCAAAATCAGTCCGTCCAGGCCACCAAAATCTCGCGTTTCCCCCAGAAAGGCATGCGCCCATGGGCTACAGCAAAGTTATCAACCATCAGCACATCGCCCTTTTTCCAGGTAAAAAAGACCATGTTCTGCCAAATGACGTCTTGCAGGTGGCGGATGAAGCGCACCGGTACCGGGCTTCCGTCGCCAAAGGTGACTTGGGTGCCGCGCGTTTCGTCGGGCAGAAAAAGCGAGGTGATTCGGTGAAAATTGCGCAAAAAGAGACTCATTCCGCGCTGCCGCACAGTTCCCTGGCGTCGGGCAATGAGTTCCGCTTCACGGACTGGTCCTTCCGGGTGAAAAACCTGAGCGTGGTTGAACCAAGCTTTTTGACCACTGACAGGGTGTTCGCGCACGGCAGGGCCCTCGTTGACCAGTTTGAGGCTGCGATCCTTGCGCATTTCAAAGAGCTGGCCTTCGCTGCGGCACTTTTTGCACACCTCTACCGGGTCAGTGGTTCCGTATACTTTGTCCCAGGATTTGAGCTTGGAGAGGTCCCACTCCATTTTTTTTCCGGGCGGGTTGTAATTGCGAATGTGGCGAATCCCTTTTTGCTCAAAGGCATCGCGGACCTCCGGGCTTAGTTGCCGGTAGACGGTTCTAAAATCAACAATCGGGGTTTCTCCGTGCCTATCTGGCGGAGTCTGGCAATAGAAAAACAATTTCCTGGGCGTTCCCGGCAAAAAACTCATTTCCAAATGCTGGGGAATGGGCAGGTGCGCTGGCAACTCCGTGGACGAATACACATAACGGGTTCGCGCGTTGCGGGGCGCCGTTCCCCGGTACTGATCGTAAAGTTTTGGATCCAGCGTCAAAGCCAATTGCTCAAAATCCTCAGGACTGGTCAGCCCAAAACCTTCAAACAACAAGGCGCCGTGGCGGAGCAAAGGCTCCACGGTCCATTCGCTCCAGGTGGCGCGGTGCAAGCCCTCCAGATCAGCAGGAAGGACGCGAAAGGGCAAAGTGGTTTCGCTCAAGATTCTGAAAAGGTAGAGAATAGCAGGCGAATGAGGAAGTGCCAGCGCTGCTCAATGAACCGATCACCCTTCGGCCGGCAATTCTTCCTGAGCAATAAACAGGGCCGACGAGCCCGAATCCAGCGATTTTTGCAGCCTGTGATGAAGCTTAACCAGACGAAATGAAACCGCAATAATGTCTTTAGATTCCAGCAATAAGTTGAAAAACAAGCCGCTGTTCTTTGCACTGTATCGGCGATCCTGGATGCCAGCGGCCTGCTGCGTCAAGAGTTCCTCCAGTCGGTTAAGTAGGGCGCGCTTTTTTTCGTTGAGCACCTTTTTCTGATCGTAGCCGGAATGCTGGATCGTGTTAGCGCACTCTTTCAAAAAAGCGCTGAGGCGCTTTTGAATTTCTAATACCGCCTCCAGTTGTTCGGGGTAGAGGGGCAACAACACATCGTTGACGTGCTTGCGGGTGAGCTGGACTACCTGCGCACAGGAGTCAATCAAGTCTTTCTCCAAATCGGTGTTGAGCAGCAGGGCCCGGCTGCCCTCCGCATGCTTTTCGCGCACTTTGCGGATAGCGTTGTAGGTTGTCTCGCGCAAGGAGCTGCGTGCCACCGATAGTTGTTTAACACCCCGCTTTGCCTGGGTCAACCGCTGGGGGTCTTCATGGCTTAAACCGTCAATGGCCAGCGAGTATATGGCGGCCACTTCTACAAGAGCCTCAGCCGTCTGCAGCCTTACTTGCTTAATGAGTTCCTGCGCAGAAAGCTCAGACAGCGAGTCATCCAAGGCTGCCGTGCGTTCTTTGTGCTTCTCCGTGCGTTTGTGGTAGCGAAAACTGGCAACCAACCCAAAAATAGCCAGGCCCAAGAGCGAGATAACAGCCGTACCTTCAAATCGAGCTACCAGCAAGGCAATACCGGCTGCCACAACAAACGCCACTAATGCGGTTACGAACCAGCCACCAACAACTTGCAAGACCCCGGCAACCCGGTACACGGCACTGTCGCGGCCCCAGGCCCGGTCGGAAAGCGAGCTGCCCATGGCCACCATGAACGTAACGTAGGTAGTAGAAAGCGGGAGTTTGTAGGAGGTAGCCAGCGCAATAAGAACACTGGCCACGGTCAGGTTTACGGATGCGCGGACCAGGTCAAAAGAGGGTAAATCGGCCGCTTTGAGCTGTTCTGCCGCTTTGTTTTGACGGAAACGCCCTTCTAAATACTGTTTCCAGGTTGCCGGCAACATGCTGGAGGTAACCTTAGAAGATGCCGTAATGGTACGAACGATGCTGCGCGAAAGAATGTTGGACTGAAAGCGCTCGCTCCCCTCTGCCTGGCGGCCAAGGTTTACTTCCGTTTCGGTCACTGTTTTGGCTTTCTTGGAGGTCCATAAAGTAAGGACCATCACCAATCCGGCCAGATACAAGATCAGCGGCTGAGCTGCCGTTTTGCCCGCCAGGCTGTCCATCGGGAAACTGAGGGCGGGCACCCCTGAACCTGACCACGACTTGAATGCCTCGTACCCTGCCAGTGGAACCCCGATAAAATTGACCAGGTCATTTCCGGCAAACGCCATGGCCAGGGAGAAGGTCCCGGCTAGCACAACCAGGCGCAACATCGGTACTCCCAACTTTTGGAGTATGTAAGAAAGGACCGTGAACACCCCCATGGAGCCGAACAGCAAAAGCATGGGACTATCGGCAACCCAAGACAAAATGCCGTGGGGAAGCAACTTGGAATCCTTGAGTCCCTTAATGAAGAGGAAGTAGGTAATGGATGCGAGCGCAATACCCGACCAAAGCACCCCAATGCCGTGCAAGTGGCGCTTGTACTCGAAGGTGAACAACGCCCTGGCCACATATTGCACCAAAGCACCAATGCTGAAAGCCAACAAAACGGATAGAAAAATGCCGCTGATGATTTCTGTGACTTTGCCCTGGTTAATGTAGGTAGAGAGCATCTGTGGGGCATCGGGGTTGCCCATCATCTTAACGACAGCAACCGCTACCGCGGCTCCGAGCAATTCAAACACAATGGAAACCGTGGTAGACGTTGGTAGACCCAGCGTGTTGAACGCGTCCAGCAACAAAATATCGGTCAGCATCACGGCCAGAAAAATGACCATGACTTCGGAGAACATAAACTGGCTGGGATTGAAAATGCCGCTGCGAGCCACCTCCATCATTCCCCCGGAAAAACCCGCGCCCAGAAAAATGCCAACACTGGCCACGATCAGAATCGTGCGCGGCTTGGCTACTTTAGACCCAATGGCCGAATTCAGGAAATTAACAGCATCGTTGCTGACCCCGACAATCAGGTCAATAAGCGCCAGCAGGAGCAACAATCCGACGATAAGCTGGTAATACTCCATAGAGCCCTTTGTAGCAAGCCCTAATGGCTGTTGATCCCCACCTTTGAACTGGCTGACTCAAAAACATGGCAAAAATACGCGGGCAATGTTAAGGGAATGTTTCCTCGTTGCTGCATTATTTAGACAGACTTTAACCTGGATGGGTCCAGCTGTCCGATGTTTGCGCGGAAGGAGCTTATCTTTAGGTAGCAACCTTTAGGAGAATTGTCCCTGCAAACGTCCTGTTTGTTTTTGCGTACACTATGACCATGACTGATACCGGCAATTACCAATTGCTTCTGGCCAAGCTGGAAGAGTTTCGCCGCAAGTACTACCTGAATCAATTGATTCGGGGCGCCTTGTTTGCTTTGGCGGCGGTTTTGGCGGCGTATCTGGTCATCAGCGTGCTGGAATATCGGTTTTATTTTCCCGTTGGGGTTCGGCAATTGCTTTTTTTCGGGGGAATGGCCTCCGCGCTCGGGCTGCTCGGGTACTGGATCGGAAGGCCATTGCTTCACTACTTCCAGCTCGGTAAAACCCTGAACGATCACGAAGCTGCGCGGCTAATCGGGTCTCATTTTCAAGAGGTTGAAGACCGGCTGCTCAATGTGCTGCAACTGCGGCAACAAGCGGACGGCGCGGCGGACAGCTCGCTGATTATCGCCTCCATCAATCAGAAGATCGAGGCCATTAAGCCGGTTCCTTTTACCCTGGCCATTGATTTAAGCAACAACCGGCGCTACCTGAAATACGCCCTTCCCCCGGTATTGGCTTTAGTTTTCCTGGTTTTTGCGGCTCCGAACGTGTTGCGCGAGAGCAATACCCGGCTGCTGCGCAACGGACAGGTATTTGAACGGGAGGCTCCTTTTCAGTTTACCGTGCGCAATGAGTTGCTGGAAGGCATTCAGTTTCAGGACTTTCTGCTGCAAGTTGACGTGGCCGGTCAGATGCTGCCGGAGCAGGTTTCGCTCGTAATGCGAGGTTCTGAAGAAGGGCCGTACCGCATGCAAAAATTCAGTGCCACGGAATACGGATATACCTTTCACAAATTGGCCGGCGACGTTGTTTTTGCTTTTGAGGCCGCCGGATTCCGCTCGCGAGAGTATACGCTCAAAGCCCTGGCTTCGCCCGGGCTTCAGCGTTTTGAGATTCATTTGGACTACCCGGCCTACACCGGTCGCAAGGACGAGATCATTCAGGGAAGGGGCGACGCTTCTGTTCCTGTGGGCACGGAGGTAACCTGGATTCTGCAAACCGAAAATACTGAGCAGGTTGGACTTCGCTTTTCTGACAGCCTTTACGTGGCCGAGCGCCGTGGACGTGGGGAGTACCGCTACAGTCGGCGCATCACAAAAGATGAAGTGTATAAAATAGGGCTGGGCAATGGAGACGTGAGCACTCGCGACAGTATCGCGTTTCGGATTGCCGCGGTGCAGGATCAATTCCCCAGTATTCAGGTGGAGCGTTTCGAGGATTCTACCAACCATAAGTATCTCTATTTTTTAGGGGAATCTGCCGACGATTACGGATTGCGAAACCTGAATTTTCACTGGACCTGGGAATCTGCCGATGGGCTCGGGGAACGCATGGTGGTAGAAAAGGGGCAAGAGCCTATCGGACTTTCAGCGGGCCAAAAGCGCGCTGCGTTTTCGCACCACATCGACCTTGGTCGTATCGGACTTAAACCCGGCGACCGGGTGACCTACTATTTTGAGGTGTGGGACAACGACGGCGTCAATGGCTCTAAGTCATCGCGCAGCGCTGCAATGACTTACGAAATGGCTACGCTCGAGGCTTACGAGCAAAAGACGGAAGCCAACAACAGCGACATCAAGGACAAGCTCGAAAAAACGCTCAGCGACATTGACGACACGCGCGAAGAAGTGGATCGGCTGCGCGAGAAGTTGATACAGAAGAAAGAGCTGGATTGGGAGGATCGCAAGAATCTGGAGAACCTGGTGGACAAACAGCAGCAGATCCAGCAAAACGTGCAGGACATTCAGGAAACTTTTCAAGAGAACATTCAGCAGCAAAGCGACTACAAGCAGTACGACGAGCAACTGATGCGCAAACAGGAACAGCTCCAGCAAATGTTTGAAGAAGTAGTCAGTGATGAGCTCAAGGCGCTCTTTGAGGAAATGGAAAAGTTGCTCGAAGAGTTGAGCAAAGAAGAAGGTCTTGAGAAGTTGGAGGATATGTCGTTGAGCGATGAACAACTCGAAAACGAGTTAGACCGGATGTTGGAGCTGTTCAAGAAGCTGGAGATGGAACAGAAGATGGAAGACATCATCAGCAAATTAGAAGAGCTGGCTGCCAAGCAGGAAGAATTGGCCAACGAAGCTGATCAGGAGGCGAGCAATCCGGAGGAACTTGCTGAACAACAAGAAAAACTCAACGAGCAATTTGACAAGCTCCAGGAAGAATTAGACAAGTTAGACGAGCTGAATGAAAGCCTGAGCAAGCCTGAGTCCTTGCCGGAAACGGGGCAACAGGAAGAGCAGATTGAGCAGGGCATGGAGCAGAGCCAAGAGCAAATGGAGCAAAGCGCCGGCTCCAAGAGTGAAGGCAAGCCCAAGCAAAGCCAACAGCAAAAGCAGCAGGCCGGCGAGCAAATGCAACAGAATGCGGAGCAGATGCGGGAGATGGCCGAACAGCTCAACAGCGCACTTTCCGGGATGCAGCAAGAACAGACGGCCGAAGACCTGGATGTCTTAAAGCAGCTTTTGGACAACCTGATCACGCTGAGTTTCGATCAGGAAGCCCTGATGCAAGAGTTGGACCAGGTGCAGCCCACCAATCCGCGTTATGTGGAATTGGTGCAGGAACAGTTCAACATTCGGGAGGACTCCAAAATGGTCGAGGATTCGCTCATAGCGCTGTCTAAACGGGTCTTTGAAATTTCTTCGTTTATCACGAGGGAGCTGGCCGAAATGAACCGCTATATGGAAGATGCCATGGGCAAGCTGAGCGACCGCCGGTTAAAAGAGGCGGGCGTAGATCAGCAATTTGTCATGACCAGCATGAACAACCTGGCCCTGATGCTCAGCGAAGTCATGGACCAGATGCAGCAGCAGATGGCCAGCCAGATGTCCGGTGACCAAATGTGCCAGAAACCCGGCGGTGGCAAGCCGTCAAATGCGCAAATGAAGGAAATGGGCGACCTGCAGCAACAGCTCAACAACCAGCTCCAACAATTGAAAGAAGGGCAAAAGCCCGGCCAGCGCAATCCGCTCGGCTCCCAACAATTTGCTCAAATGGCCGCCAAACAAGCTGCTATACGCAGGGCGTTAGACGAATTGGGCAAACAAATGAACGGTACGCAGGAGCAGGGCGATATGGCCAAAGAACTCAAGGAGATTGCCGATCAAATGGAGAAAACCGAAGAGGATCTGGTCAACAAAGTGTTTGACTCGGAGATGCTCATGCGGCAGCAGGAAATCATGACGCGGATGCTCGAGGCAGAAGAGGCCCTTCGCCAGCGCGAATTGGACCCCAAGCGCAAAGGCGAAACCGCTTCCGATGTTTCCCGCGAACTTCCCCCTTCGCTCCAGGAATACCTGAAAAAAAGACAGGCAGAAATTGACTTGTTCAAAACTGTTCCTGCCGACCTGAAACCCTACTACAGGGATCTAGTAGAAGAGTATTTGAAGGGTCTCGAGTTCTAAGGGCGCTTAGGACAGCGGACAGAATGGTTTGTGTTTCAAGGCTTGAGATGAACTTTTTGGGTTTCAGGCGGCTATTTTTGCCGAGCTTTTAACCTGACTGGTTTTCCACAATAGTCTTGGAAACATGGGTTTTAAACACTGACATGCTATTCGCGCCCAAAAAATCTGTTTCTTTTCCATGAACTTTAACAAGGTGAACCTTAGAACCACGGACAACAACATGATTTCGGACCTCAAACGCCATGAACTGGTCCTGGCCAGTATTGCCCACAGCATCACAGAAGTGGAGCCCTTTGTCTGTACCGTCTGTGCTGAACTGGAGGTGCAGGAAGAATTGTTTGGCAACATTCTCGTGGCTTTAACAGAAGCTGTGAACAATGCCATCCATCACGGCAATGGTTTAGACGCACAGAAGAGCGTCCATGTCCATGCCCGTATCGACGGTCGCATATTGACCTTTATTATCCGTGACCAGGGTCCAGGCTTTGATTACAACAACCTTCCCGACCCAACTTCTCCGGAAAACCTGGAGAAGCCTTCTGGCCGTGGCGTTTTCCTCATGAGCCAGCTTTCTGATCTGGTCATTTTCAGCGATCGCGGCAGCACCGTTGAGGTGCAGTTTAGGTTGTAGAGCGGGGTGTTTCTCATCGGCTTTTAGTCAGTTGCTTTGCTGCTTTCGGCGGGACATCTGCTATCTGCTTGTTTCCATCTGTGTGGGGTCTGTTTATTTTCGTGCTCATGGATCTGGAGTTTGATCGCGACGATGCACCACAACTGCTGGTACAATTCTTCTCTGAGGATATTGAGTTCAACGTGGAAAACGAAGAGGTTCTGGAGCGTTGGTTAGGGGAAACTGCCGCCCATGAGGGTTTTACAATTGACGAAGTTACTTATGTTTTTAGTTCCGATGAGTATTTGCTATCTATAAACCAGCAGTTTCTACAACACGACGATTTTACAGACATTATCACGTTTCCTTACCATGAGGGGGGTTCAGCGATAAGCGGGGACATCTACATCAGCGTGGAGCGGGTTAGGGAAAATGCCGCACAGTACCGCGTTCCGTTTTATGAGGAATTGCTCCGTGTCATGGTGCACGGAATGTTGCACTTGGTGGGCTATGTCGATGCCACGCAAGAAGACAAAGCATTCATGCGGGGCAAGGAGAATTTCTACCTGGCTCGATATCCCGGCTGAGGGGTTGGTTTGGCTGAGTGGTTGGTTTGGCTAACCTCGCAGTTTAGCTCAGCACTTAGTCTTTCAGAGAGCTTAGTTTTGGGGAAGTATCGGGTTAAGTAAGGGTACTACTAAAAACCCCGGAGACAAGGCATGCCCAATTTTTAACACCGGAGATTACTCTTGTAAATGAGGATGTTAAAAATTGGGCTCAACGCAGGATACGGGGTTTTTAGGAGTACCCTTAAGCTTCTTTTACCCTTGCTACCGTGCTCGCTATGCACTTAGGCCCGCACTGGCTATACTCCTTCGTTCATTCGGTTCGATTTTGTCCACAGTCTCCTCATTCGATGACTCGTATCCTGCCAGCTCTTGCTATTCTGTTTGTTTGTCTGGTATTGGTTGCTTGTCGCTGGCCGGCACTGAATTTTCCACTGTTCTGGGACGAGCTCGGCGTCTATGGTCCATCTGTTTTCTACTTATTAGAAAATGGTGTCGACTTTCAACCCAAATCTCTTGATCCCGAGTTGTCGCGGGGTCACCCAATGTTGTATGTATATGTCAACGCCTTGGTCGGATCGGTGTTTGGAGCTACCGGTGTTGTGCTGCATGCATTCAACCTTCTGATCGCGTGTTTGGTCCTTTTAGGCACTTTTGCCCTGGGCAAGAAGGTGCTTGGCACCGCCATAGGGGTACTCGCTGCAGCTATCCTGAGTGTCCAACCCATTTTTCACGCACAAGCCACGCTCATATTGCCGGAAATGGCTTTGGCCTTAGCAGCTTTGGGCATGCTTTACGCCTACCTGACGCGCATGCCCTGGTTGTATCTGGTTTCGGGAGTAGCGGCAGTATGGTTGAAAGAAACAGCCATTTTTATTCCTCTGGCGCTAATCATGCACCGATTGTTAACCCTTCGCTTGCGAAGGGTTCCGGTTGCGCAAGTCGGCACCTTGCTTGAAGTATTACTGTTGAGTCTTCCCTGGGTTGCCTTTGGGGCTTTTCTGCTTCTGCAAAAAGTTCAAAATGGGTGGTTCCTCTTTCCCTACCATACTGGGTTATTTGACTTTAGCCCGCTTGAGGTGCTCAAAAAATTTAGGCGCTTCCTGAAGTTCCTCCTCCTTGACCAGGGCCGTTTTGTTTGGAGTGCCGTTCTGAGCATTTCTTTAATCCTGGCTGTTAAGAAAAAGCAGCTTTCATGGAGAAAATGGTTGGATCATCCGTACTCGGAGCTCTACACTGCATTCTTCTTGTTCGGCTTCCTACTGGTGGGTTTTTCTGCGACGAACGCCTACCTAAACCGCTATTTACTCTTGCTCTTTCCCCCTCTAGCCTTGGTAGTAGCTGCCCAACTTTACAGCATCTGTCAGACCTTGTTAATGGGGTGGCCAGCCAGTAGGCGTGGCTGGGTGATCCCTACCTTCTTGCTCCTTGGCTTTCTTTTTTTGGGCCTGCCATGGATTATTCCTGTTCGGAAGTTCGTTTATGACGAACATCCCTTCTTTGAACGCCACTTGATCCTTACCCAAATGGCCGTCCAGGAGATGATGGAGAATGAAGAATACCAGGGTTGCCATGTGCAATGCAATTGGCCCATTCACACGGCGCTTGAGGACAAAGAGGCTGGTTATCGCCAGACCGAATTACCCTTTTACCTTCTTGGCCCAAATGATACTTTAGATTATCAGGTTCGGTTAGATCCGGGAAGTTATTCCTATCCCCCTCCCCCCAATCGATCAGAGGTTTTTAAGACTATCGAGTATCACGGAATGACCTGCACCATTTATCGCCGCAAGTAGGTCCATTTTTAGGCTGAGGCTTTCATTCTCTGGCGTTGTCCATGTTCCACGTGGAACATGAATCAGACGCGGGGGCTTCTGAGCCGAAAACCAATCGTGGTGATCGTAGATACTTCCTATGTTCCACGTGGAACATAGATTGGACGCGGGGGCTTCTGAGCCGAAAACCAATCGTAGTGATCTTAGATACTTCCAATGTTCCAC
>Ga0105049_10000611_pt1 | contig 39810 bp, 28 predicted proteins | sample MAT06_FD_78087 | JGI IMG/M metagenome (GOLD analysis project Ga0105049, IMG submission 78087) | Freshwater microbial communities from Lake Fryxell liftoff mats and glacier meltwater in Antarctica - MAT-06 | ecosystem: Environmental > Aquatic > Freshwater > Ice > Liftoff microbial mat | place...
CGGCAACGAATCCTGGAAGCCCTCGATCAGTGCGCCGGCAATCAATCGCGCGCTGCAGCTTTGCTAGGTATTTCGCGCGGTACGCTGATCAGCAGGTTGGCTGAATTCGAGTTGCCACGGCCACGCAAGAAGGTGTAATGGGGCGTCGGGGCGTCGGAATGGCAGCGCTCTTTTCAGCGTCGAGCAAGGGCCCCGCTGTACCTGTTGTACAAAGCTTTGAACAAGTCGTTCAGCATTGAACATCTTGTGCGCTGGGCTACCGAGGTGGGCCACCTCAAGTTCCTTCAACAAACACAAAAGCAATCGGATTCACTTCTCTTTTTCTGGCGAGCGGCACGGGGCTATTGGCTGCATGCGGTGATGATAGCGGAGGGGGCAATGCAGGCAGTGGCGGGGCGGCGATGGTTGGAAATAGTTCGGGGGGTAAAGCGGCAGGTGGGAGTCCAGCGGGTGGCGCCAATACTGGTGGAGAGGGCCCCGGAAGCATGGGAGGCGGTGGCGGTGCAGGCGGCGAAGGCGGTGCGACGTGTCGTCGAAGCGAATTCCAGGAGTCGGAGCTAGTGAAGCTGAACATGCTGTCCCCACTTGCCGCACCCCCAGCCGACCTCCAGACTGTGAATCCTGCACTAACAGTCGTCAATCCCCTTGGGAACACCGGGGCGGCGGGCAAAGTGGTGTGCGCTAGCTGCCATACGGGCCCGTCGATGGATGATCGTGGAAGCCCGCTCGAGATCATCTCGCTCGGTACGGGGGCCGGCACTCGCAATGCTCCCGGCAGTTAATTTCTATGATGCCGGTGGTGGCACTCCGCAAGCGAGCACCACTAAGGACGCAGGGATTACGGTCTTGAATCTCAGGTCCCAAGAGAAGACTGACTTGGTGGAGTTTCTGAAGTCGCTTTCAGGCGACACCGTGACTCCGGCGCTGTTGGTAGATACATCGGCGACGCCGTGAAACAGGCGGGGGGTGAGGTGAGGCATCGCACCACGCATTCGGGCGCCGTGCGTTTCGGTCGGTCTGAATGAAATCGATCAAGGGCAGTTGCCTGCTTGCCGCTTCACCTTCCAGTGGCTGCTTCCAATGAGTGCAAGTTTCAGTCGGTAGAGGAATACGTTTCCGCGCCTCAACAGCCGGCGGGTCGGTCAGTCGGTGCGTTGCGCCGCCACTCACACTTCACGTCATTGTTTCATAGACAACCCCAGATGAAGGGTATATGAGGGCTCACGACTCGCGTTTACAGCGACGAATTAGGGGAGCTTTGTTTCGTTCTTGCCCGGGGTTGATACGCGAGTCGCAACCATCAAGGAGACATTCATGAACTCAACCAACATCATTTCAAAACTTATTTGGGGGCTCGGCATTCTAGGAGCCGGCTCCGTTCTCGGTTGCAGCGGCGTCGACGCTCAATCGAGCGAAGACTCAAGCCAGGCGACATTTAAGCTGGAGGAAGAAGACGAAGTCGACGACGATAACGTCATAGCGCCGGATCGCTTCTGCAAAGCCAGAGACCGCAACGTTCAAGTGAATCTAAGTGGGCTTAGTTGGACGCGTACGCCCGGCGTGTTGGTGAATTGGCCGAATATGCCCGGTGATGGGCAAAACAACGTCGAAGGGCCAACGTGGCACAACGGTGCCCTCTACTACTCGAACCTCGGACCTGGTAACGCCGCGGTCATGTGGAGGCTGGAGCCCGGTTCGGTGGCTACAAAGTTTATCGACGTGGCCAAGGGCGGAACCAACGGCAACGTTGTGAACTTCCAGGGCAAGCTACTCTCAGCCCGCCAGCTGGACGGCTCGATCACCTCGTTCAAGTGGAACAATCCAGAAAAGAAGCCGAAAACAATCGCTGGCCTCTACAACGATAGGCCCTTCAACGCCCCCAACGACCTAACAGTCGCACGCGACGGCACGATCTACTTCACCGATCCACTTTGGAACGTGCCGGAAGGAATCAATCCACAACTCACTCGGCAGGGCGGCGGCGACTTTCCTGACCGCATAACCGAAGGGCAGCGCGTGTACCGCGTGGATACTGAGGGCACGGTGACTGCGCTCGATATTCGTACCACTGGCGAGGTGCTTTACGACGCAGCACATCCTGACGGTCCTCCCGGTGGTGCCAACCTCAGGAACAGGCCGAACGGCATCATGCTGAGCCTGGATGAGAAGTTCCTGATTGTGGGCGGCGCTGAGGGTGCCTACCGCTTCAACCTCTCGGAGGATGGCGAGCTCAGCAACGGGCAACGCCTTTTCCCGCAGACCAATGAGCAAGCCCAGGCAATTCAGGGTCCGACCGACGGTATGGCTCGCGACTGCGCAGGTAACATCTACGTCACTGCGGGCGGACCGGGCGGCAATCGCATCTTGGTTTTCAGCGCCCGAAGCGAACTGCTTGGTGCGATTCCCGCTCCCGCAGGTGTCGACTTCAACACCAACGTGACCTTCGGTGGTAACGACGGCAAAACGCTGTACGTCTCGGTACCGAACTGGGGCGGGCCCGAAGCAGCTGGGTTGTTCGAGATCCACATGAACATTGCAGGTTATCCGCAGTAAGTTCTACTTAGCAATCAATGAAAGGCGCCCTGGGGAAGCAATTCCTCGGGGCGTCGCCGATATTCCTCATACGCCCTCCGGCACGATATCAGCCGCAAGATCGATGGCGTCTTCGATGATGACGCCCGCAACCACACGCCTGCCGCGTCTTGGTGTGACGAGGCTGCGCGACAGGATATTGCCTGCGAGTCGCTCAAGCTCAACGAACGCCTTCATGTTCGTCTCAGGGGTTTCGAACCACTTGCATTCGTAGAGCCACAGCTTCTCACCCTGCGGAATCACGAAATCGACTTTCGTGCCCCAATGATCTGCGTAGAAGTACACGTTGAGGGGTTCGCAACGGTTGGCGTAGCAACGCACCAATTGCCCGAGCACAGCCGTCTCCCAGATGGGGCCAAGGAGCGCACTTCCGCGAAGGGCCTCGGGGCTGTCCAGCCCGCACAAGAAGCACGCAAGGCCCACGTCGTCGAAGTAGAGCTTCGGAGTTTTCACCAGACGTTTGCCTAGGTTGCGGATGAAGGGTTGCACTAGCCGCACGACGTTGGAGGCCTTCAGCATCGCCAACCACGCGCGAATCGTGTTGGGGCTCTTCCCAACATCGGAGGCGAGGCTGTTCATCGACAAGAGCTGGCCGGTTCGGAGTGCGCACACGCGGAGGAAGCGATCAACGTCGCGTAGATCGCGCACGTTGATGATCTGGCGCACATCCCGCTCGACATAAGTGGCCACGTAGTCAGCGTAGTAGCGACGTGGGGACAGGTCGCGAGCGACGAGTTCAGGATAACCACCTCGCCATAGCCACAGCACGACGTCGGCACCTGAAATAGGCTTACCCAGGTGGTGTTCGCTCTCGGCCAGCGAGAGCGAGTGCAATTCGACGATGGTGATGCGCCCCGACATGCTCTCACTCACGCCTCCCATCAACTCGAACTTCTGTGAACCTGTGAGGAGATAGAGCCCATCACGATCGCGATGTTTGGCTAGCTCCACCTTTAGGTATCGGAACAGTCCCGGTGCGTGCTGAACCTAGTCGACAATGAGTGGTGGTGGATGCCGCGCCAGGAACTGCTGACCGTTGTGTTCGGCCTCATCCGCTATCGCCGGCAGGTCGAGGCTGACGTACTGATGGTCCAGAAACGTTCGTTCGAGGAGCGAAGTCTTACCAGTCTGGCGGCTCCCGGTGAGCAACAAGGCTGGTCGTTGGGCATGCAGGTGCCGGAGTGGACCGTGAATTTCTCTTTCAAACCAAACAGTTGGGTACTGTTCAATTGGATTGATGAAAGTTCAAGAAGTGTTTTGCGCGATATACTCGGCCAGGGCTCGAGTTCGCTTCGGGAGTCTCGTCGCGATTGGATGGGTCGACAGAGATGTTCGGGGTGACTTATCAGCCACCAAGAAATTGGTATTATTCCTCAGCAAACAAGCGCGCCAGCGCCACTCGGACAGCTTCGCGCAGTTTCGCATTGTCCTTAAGCAGAGCGGGCTTATCTACCAGATTGTTGCCATCGCGAGTGGCAGCGACCTCTATTCCGCCAGCGCTATCGTACAGCACCTTGCCCCGGCGGTCCGTGATACGAACGTGTAACGAAAGCGCAGGTAGCGTGCCTGAATAGGTCCCGGACCAAAAACGCTCACCGAAGGAGGCGACGTCTTCCTCGACGCCATGCCATCGAACGACATCCGATTCCATCGGAGCATGAACCAAGAGCACTTCCGTCTCCAGCACAGCATCGACATTCAGCTCAGAAACAACTTGCTGGTGACACTGCCAACGCAGCTTAGTTTCCTTGGCTTCGTCGAGGCGTCCGCTATCGGCACTGTACAAGCCGCCCATGCTCGCAACACCAGATTTCCAGCAGGTCTGCCATGCAGCATCAGACATTAGCCTAAGCCCGCGTTTCGCTAGCACGGCTGCTGTAAAAGAACCCACCTTGTTCGCGAATTCATGAGATCCCGGCGAGTCGCTACTTAGAACGGGAGCATACGCCAGCGTTCGTACCTGGCTAAAGAAAGTCTCGCGTGAGACTGAACGCGATGGATATTGGAGCGTCGCAGGTGTGCACGCTGCGGCTGATAGAAGGAGCACAAACAGAGGAAGGACAAGCTTCATGGAAGCTCGGGACTAGCGGAGCTCACGCCTCCGCGCAAGCTGGCAACGGTGCACGTTTGCCTGGCATTTGGCTATGGCCATGAGACACGGTGCGGCACCCTCGCCGAGCGAGTCGACTTCGGGTCATACTGCAAACCCTGCTGGCGTCTGCTCCGTTCCGTTTAACCCATGAAGCTCAACGACACCGAACCCGAAGGCCCCTTTCTTGCCATCGATGGCCCCTATTGCCCCTGGATCCATCTTGCCGATAACTACGCGCGGGGTAGCTGGCGCTTGGAGCAACGGATCCTGCCGTATTACCTGTTGGTGGTGAGTTACGACGGCAGCGAAGAAGTCGTGATTGGCAAAAAGAGGTGGGTGATCGCGAAAAACGAGGGCTATCTCATCCAACCGGGTGTTTTGGTAGATAGCATCGGATCCGCCAAGGGTAGCCGACCTTGCTGGGTGCACTTCGACGTGAGCTACAACCCACGCAGAATTGAGCAACGAGACATCTATCCTTTCGACTCCAGCCTCGAAGGGCGCGCCCACTTGCTGCAGCCGAGCAGCCACGCGGTTTGGGGGATTGAGCTTCCGTTGAAGATCCCCAAGGCGTTGCAGGCCATGTTCGCCCGACGCCTCGATCCCTTGGTCAACCTATGGCGGGGCCAGGAACCCCACGACCAGTTTCAGGCTAACAGCGAGCTTGCCAGCTTGCTCGCTATCTGGGTGCGAAACCAGACCCTTGAGTCCAACCTCAGCCCCGGCTCGAAGCCTCATCTGGCCCCGGAGACTCGCATTCGTCGCGCCGAAGACATTGCGCACACCAGGCTGAGTCACGGATTTTCAGTCGATGAATTCGCCGCCGCCGCTGGCTTACACCGAGCGCAGTTTACGCGCGTGTACCAGAAGCTACGCAGTAAAAGCCCGGGGCAAGCCCTGGGAGATATGCGTTTGAGCGAAGCGGAGCGACTGCTGGGCAATACGAACCTCAGCGTTCTTGAGATCGCCAGGCTTGTCGGCTACCCGTCCACCACGGTGTTCGGACGCTTCTTTGCCAGCCGTCACGGTGTGAGCCCATCGAAGTGGCGCCAGCGCTAACGTCACGCAGACAAAGAGTTCGGGCATTTTCCCTGAAATCTCGCCCAAAGTATCGGTTTGCACCCCGACGGCTTCCCTGCTGCGGGTGATCAATAAGCGAATGCAGGTGAACTACTAAGGTTTATGTTGAATTGGGGTGAAAACTGGCAGTTCTAGCTGCTCTGCAAGCGCTCAATCCGCTGAGCATTTACGAGTCACAACGGCGGGCTCCGCTGACTGAGCAGTAGCTTCTTGCCTGGCCTCCACCGTCTCATGCGGAGCGTGGTGAAATTATTTGTGTTCTTTTTCCGCCGCACCGGGGTGCTGCCCTGCTATCCTATTCATCCTGTTCGGAGTTGATGTTTATGCAAATCTGCCATTCCCGATGTTTTAGGCAGTTAGCCAATACGGATGGATCATTTAAGTCGCAGGCATCCCCGGGGGAACCCCATGGCTGAGCCGCTTGCTTCGCTCAAGACCTTTCCGCTGGAAATTTTCCCTGTCGTGGATCACGTTCCGATGGCGGTACATGGCCACGGGAACTATTGGGAGCTCGTGGTGGTCACCGGCGGATCCGGGAAGCATCTTTTGGAGCACGACTCCTTCGAGATCTCAGCGGGGGATGTGTTTGTGATCCCAGCGGGAACGCTGCACGGTTACGCGGAATGCAAGCAGCTCGGGCTAATCAACCTGCTATTTGACCCACGCCGCCTGTGGCTACCCGAGCAACACCTGCGTCAGATACCGGGGTATTCGGCGTTCTTCATGTTTGAGCCGGAGCTCCGGGTTCGCCACGGGTTTCAAAGTCGGCTTCAGCTCGATGGCGAGAAGCTAGGGAAGCTGCGTGAGTCGCTGGAACGGCTTCGGGCAGAGATTGACATGAAGGAGCCCGGTTTCGAAGTTGCGAGCACAGCTATGTTTTGTGAGATCTTGGTGGAGTTAGCACGACTCTATACCGGCATGCCGACTGTTACCTCGCAAGCCTTGGTCCGCCTGGCGGGAGTCCTCGAGTGGTTGGAGGCGCATTTTGCGGGCGTCATCAACGTCAAGGCATTGGCCGAAGAAGCGCACATGTCGCGAAAGACGCTTGAGCGCTGTTTTCGGGAGTGTTTCGATATGGCTCCGATGCAGTACGTGAATACGCTGAGAATTCGCAAAGCCGAACAGTTTTTGCGTGATACGGATCTTAAGATCTCAGAAATCGCTCCCCGCGTCGGCGTCGAAGGCGCGAACTATTTCGCACGGCTCTTCCGAAAGCACACCGGCGTGGAGCCACGCACGTATCGGGCCCAATATCAGACGTTTACGGCCGTTTGAGTGAACCCGGAGGGGGCCGTGAGCTCACCGGACCACTTCTACCCGCGCACGATAACGACCAGGCAGAGTTCTTGCCCAATCAGGTTAACCTTCGCCACGTGAGTTCGAGTGTTGGCGCCCAAATGGACCCCATCAATGAAGAGGGGGAGGCCTAACAGGAGCGAGGGATCGTGCTGGATCATCACGGTCTTCAGCCCGCCGGCCACGATGTTGGCGATCTCACGCATAGCGTCCGCCACTTCGTCTGGCTCGAGAGCTGCCTCAGCCCCGAGGAAGCGCTGGGCGAGCGCCTGCTGAGATTCGGGAGTACATACTACACCGAGCTCCACCGATTGCTCGGTGCCCACTACGGAAATGTAAGCTCCACCCGTGTATGAGGGAAGCTGAAGCGAAATGCCAAGCACTTCCAGATTATCGGCTTCGAACATTGAGGCGCAATCGCTCAGGGTTGCGATTGATGCTTCCAACCAGATTTCCGCGCTAGCAGCCATAGAGCCTTAGAGAATCACGCTTTCCGTCGGGCGCCTAGTGCGCCCAAGACTATCTTAGTTTGGGCTACTGACGGAGCAGACTCAAGACGGATTGTGGGAGCTGATTGGCCTGCCCAAGAACAGCGATGCCGGCTTGGGTCAGCACCTGATTACGGCTTAGCAGGGCTGTTTCAGCGGCCACATCCACGTCTCGGATGCGAGAATTGGCGGCTGCGGTGTTCACGCGCATGGTGGCGACGGTTGCGGCGGATACTTCTAAGCGATTCATCACGGCGCCGAAGCGAGCTCGAGCGGTCGAAACGTCATCCAGGGCGGTATCGAGTGCGTTGATAGACGCCCACGAGTTCGTTTCATCCACACCGGTCACCGAGATGCCGGCGGTGATGCCGGTGAGATCAACCGAGCCGAACGTCACCGAAACCTGGTCACTCGAAGTGGTGCCGATGCCTACTTGGAAGTCGATCACGGTTGCAGCTGAATTGAGTAGGGATTGGCCGTTGAACTGGGCAGCCGTTTGAATGCGGGTGATTTCCGCCTGCAGCTCTCCGAACTCCGTCTGGAGAAACCCGCGATCCTGGGCGCTCATCGAACCGTTCGCGGACTGCACCGACAGCTCTCGCATGCGACCGATGATTCCGTGAATCTCCCCGAGCGCACCTTCAGCCGTCTGCGCCATTGAAATGCCGTCCATAGCGTTGCGTTCTGCAACCGAATAGGAACGGATATCTGCCTTCATGGACTCGCTGATCGCCAACCCTGCAGCATCGTCCGCTGCGGAGTTGATCCGATAGCCGCTGGAGAGCTTTCTAAAGCTGCTATCGAGCTGAGCTTGGTTGATGTTGAGGTTCTTCTGCGCTGATAGAGCAGCAAAATTGGTTTGAACGAACATGGGCATGGTGAGGAGTCCTTTATTTGAGTGAGATCAGGCTTTTAATCAGAAGTGAGCGGAACGTTGCGTTTTGACGGGCGAGAATTGATGTCACAGCTGTGGCGCTATCTCGTCAGTGACTTGACGTTGTGTGGTGAGTTTTGTTTGCCACCGGCACTCCTGCGATGAGGCGCTGCGCATGCAGAAAGAATGCGGTTGTGTGGAATGAGGAGTCACGACGAGCAGGACTTGTGCAAGCCTGGTGCCAAGGCAAATTACCAGCCTGGCGTCTGGGATCCGTGTGGATCAGCTTGCGGCTTTCAGCTTGGAGCTGAGGCTATGCGTCTGTTCGCGCACGTCATGACATTGGCGGTCATGTCAATGAGCGAACGGGGCGACAGACGGTGTTCACAGGCCCACGCGTTGACTCGCCCGGATAGGTGCGGCAACGCGCGCAGGTTCGCCTCAGATCTTCTTTTCAGCTCATGTGGAGCTGCAGGCCGACTTCAGCCCAGGAGCGGTTTCAGAGCGGTTTCAAAGGCCTCGACAGTGAAGGGCTTGGCGATTAGAAATTTCGCCCCCGCGTGCGCTGCCTGTGCCCGCATGTCGGCCGTTCCCTCTGAGGTCACAAAGCCAAAGGGCACAGTGATGCCCTTGTCTCTTAACGTTTCGAGAAGTTGAATGCCATTCATGTTGGGCATGTTCCAGTCGCACAGGATAAGGTCTGGCTTCTGCTCCTCGATTGCCTTCAATCCCTCAGCTCCGTCACCCGCCTCGCGAACGGTGTGATCGCCAAACCCAGCCTGACGCAGAGTCTTTCGAACGATCATGCGCATGGCCTTACTGTCGTCAATTATTAGAATGTCCATAAAGCAGCCTGGGCTGATGGTTCAGCCGTAAAGGCATTCAACGACCCAACTCAGGTGAGCTTTAGGTCGATCTCAACCTGGAATGATTGGCTCGTCTGCGCACCTTATCGCACCCTGCAAAGGCGCTAAAGCCCTCGGCCACCTTACCGGACGGCCAAATGCGGCCGTGATCATCGGGAAGGTACGCGTTCCGAGGCCGAGAAGTGTCTTACGATCTGTTGGGTCAATCCAAAGTTAAGAGATTAATCTACAGAGGTGGCAAGTGGCAGCTTGAAATCTCTAGATTGGTCGGGAAATCTGGCGTCTATCACCAGAAGCTCGACTACCTCAAGTCCCCCAAGCTGATCCTCGGGTACCTTGAAGACCATGTTTCGTCGGAGCTGGCAGCGGATGCGAAATCACTTCTCGCGGCGCCACCAGAGAAGGAAGCAAGCTACGAGGCCGCTAGTGGTATCTGGGTCCAGCACGGTAATCTCACCGACGCGCCGCCGAGGAGCGGCTCCAAAGGTGCCCAGGGCGGTCCACAGCTCCTGGAGCTTGAGGCCGAGCTTGGACGCGTCAAAGCGGTGTGTGCAGAGCTTCGCCTTCACCTGAACCAACTGCAGGCCGAAGTGGCGCGCCTAAGAAACGGTGCAAAGCCCGTAACCGGCCGCTTCGAACAGGCAGTCCCCGGGCGTATGGAAGAAGCGCCAGCCCTCTCCAAGCGGGCGGGCGCTCCTCATTCAGCACTCACACCTGCCGTGGCCGAACCGAGCAGCGCACCCCCGAGCGTCGCGCCTGAAGCGAGCGTCGCGCCTGAAGCTTTGAGCAAGGCGACTCTACCGGAAGAAACGCCAGTGACGCCGGAAAAGCCCGCGGCCAAACCCCTCAGTATGCCGACTTCGGAGAAGCTCCTAAAATGCATGTCGCAACTGTTCGATCAGCCGCTAACCTGTACACTTATCAAGAAAGCACCCAGCTTAACCACGGAACCTAGCAACTGGTACGTGTCCATCTTGGTGGACGACCAGGATACGGAGATCGGGGCTATCGTGTGTTCCTTGGAGGGTACCGTGCGTTTGGGCGCCACGCTCATGATGCTCGGTGAAGGCCTGGTCAATGAGCAGCTCAAATCAGGCCAAGTCGACGAATCCACGCTCGAAGCCACGAGCGAAATCTTCAATACCGTGAGCTCAACCTTCAACGAGATCAAGTTCAATCCTCATTGCCGAACCCGGCCGCTTAAGCGCTTGGTCGATCTGGATGTGACCTGGCTGAGCCAGGCGCGGACGCAGTTGACGCTGAACCTCGATCTCGGCGGAATACTGTTCTGCCTTGGCAGATAGTCGAAACCTGTCGGAAGACGATCTGCGTACGCAATATTACTGCCTTTAGGCTTCGACGACGTCGGTGCTCTTTGCTTTGTTCAAAAAACGGGCAATGAAAGTGTCAAAAATTATTTGGGCTGAGTGGAAGATAAGCGGTGGAATGATGGCGAGGGGGTACTGGCTGGCCATCACGCCGGACCAGACGGCAATCGCCACAGGTAGGCTCTTTTGGGATGTTACAAACGCGGTTGCGAGTGTGGCCCTCTCACTCATGCGCCACACACTACGCCCCAGGTAATAGGCAGCACTGAGTAGCAGGCCGTGCACGAGCAGCGCGGGCCAGAGGAGCCCGATTACACGCATGAAAGAGAGCGCACGGATTGACGCGGAGAAGGGCGACAGCGAAGCGAGCACCGTCAGCCCGAGTAGCACCACGGGCCCGTGCTTCCGAAGCCCGACCGAGCGCCCACCCAGGCTAGGAAAACGTGAGCGGGCAAAGACGCCCACGAGCGCCGGCACCAGGATGAAAAACAGTAACTTCTTGGCTAATGCCAGCTGATCGATCGGATAAATCGCGCCGAGTGTCCAAGCTAAATTCAAGGGTAGGCTGAGGATCCCGAGTGCGCTGACGAGTACCGTTAAGAGCAACGCCGTCGCAGCATCACCGCCCGCACGGGTCGCCACCACAATACCACTCACGATAGTGGGTGTGGAGCAGCAGATCAGAATGAAGCCGACTCGGTCCGCGTCATCCCAGTGCATGCTGCGCATCAACACGTAACCGAAGAGCGGCCCCAGCCCGTGGGCCACGAGCGTTCCCCAGATGGCAGCGCGACCGAGCTCAGCTCTATTTTTGAAGGAGCGCACCTCTAGCCCGAGGCCTTGAAGGACAAAGATAGCAATGATGAAGATCTTGGAGAGGCCGAAGGATTCCAAGAAGAGCCCGAGGGCAGGGGCCACGGCCGCAAGCAGCGTCGCCAACGTTACGGCGAACATTAACAGGTTATTTTTGATGAAATCTCGCACGAAATCCTTGGGTCTTGCTCCGCCGAGTGCCGCCGGTGTGATGCTGTTCTTGCTCGCCCATCAGAATGCGATATCTACGGAAGCGAGGTAGGATCGGCCATTTTGGCGCAGTGCACGTTGCGCGAACTCAGGGCCTACCGGGAGGCTATAGCGCCAGTCGAACGCGTTGTAGACGCCGAAGGCGTAGCGCAGGCCGTAGCGTTCTTCCTCACCGCTCAGCACTATGTCCCAGATTGCCGCCGCGGCGCTTTCTTTCTGGGCATCAGCGCCAACATCTTCATTGCCGTTATAGCGCGAGCCCTCGAGCGTGAGCCTTGAACCGAGCGTCAATGCGCGAGCCATGATTGGCACGGCGCCCCTCACGCTGGCTGAGTGCTGCGGAGCATTCTCCACGCGACGCTTGCTCGGGTCGTCCCTGAGCTGCAGCAAATCCGAGAGTTTTTCTGACGCAAGATAGCGTGAGTTGGCGTACCCATAGCTGGCGCCGAACATCCAGCCCTGGCGCCAGTCGCGCCGAAACCCGAGCTCGCCGCCCAGGACGACGAGCGGCGTATCCGAGTTGTCGTAGTATAACGGTTCAATGGTGTCGCCCGCTCCGCGCGTCACAATCAAGCTCGAAATATCGTTGGCGTAAGCCGAGAAAAACCCCGCGACGGTTGGCGAGAATTCATGTGAATGTTCGATCTCCAACGAATAGATGGATTCGGGTCGGAGCGGCCTCTTAGGCAAGACCTGAGTCAGGCCGCCGTCGTTGTAATAGAGCTCGTAGATACTGGGCGCGCGAAAGGCTTTGCCGGCGATAAACTTAAGATTTCCGCCCACATAAGGGGTTAAGATCAAGGCGGCGCGTGGATTCAACGATGCTCCGAAAGTCGAGTAGGCGTCGAGGCGTGCGCCAAGCGACAAGCGCACGTTCTCGGAAGCGACGGCATCGGCCACAAAATAACCAGCCCCCAGCTGGTAGTTGCAAGACTTCTTCTCCACAGGATCGATACCGCAGCCGTTCAGGAAGTACGCGCCGCTGTTTTCCGCTTTCTGATCGACCTGGAAGTGCAGCTGGCCTTCGCCGCCCACGATCAGACGCAAATTCGGCGACGGGCTCCAGGTGAGCCGCTCTTCGAGCCCTGCCCAACTGCCTCGGAAGGTGTCTGTTTCTACGCCCCCGTCGGCAGCACTGCGCGCGTAGTAGCCAGTAAAACGATAGTGGTTGGCGTGGATACGCGTCATGAGGCGGAGGCCTGGCGCGACTTGTGGCTCAGCCTTGGCTTCGATGAAAAAACGTGAATCCAATTGACGGGTGCGGGTATCGCCGGGCGTCGTTTCGTACACACCCGTCGGTAGATGCTTTTCGTGGCTGTGGGCAAACCACTGCACCGTCCAGTCCTTGTCGTAATACCGCCCCTGCAGCATGCCTGCTTGGAAGCCGTCTGCATCGCGCACGTTGCCGTTGAATCCTGGATCATCGGGCGGATTTGCGGGGCGCTCCAGTTCGGGAAAGTAGAAATCACGCCCGTTGCTGCGAGCTGTCGACACGCTTGTCCAGATCCCCGAATCCTTGCCTAACTTGGCGTCACCTCGCACGTGAGCGTGTGCGACACCGTCCAGTGCGGTGCCCACGCCCGCGCTGATGCCAGAGGGCACGTCGCGGTAGCGTGTGACAACATTGATCACTCCTGAAAAGGCACCTGTTCCGTACAGCACCGATCCGGGGCCACGAACGAATTCAATGCGCTCCACGTTGTTGAGATCGGTGAGCGCATCGTAACCGATGTAAGAAGAGCCGATCCAATTGTCGTTAGCCGGGTGCCCGTCGTAGACCACGAGCGTTCGATTGCCGTAGCTGCTCAGGCGCCCCAAGCCGCGCACCCCTAATGTCGTATAGGAGCGATCATCCCATGTGTAGAAACCGCGCACGCCACGCGTCGTTTCGGCGATCGTTGGGTAGGCGAGGTGTTGGAGCTCTAGAGCCGGCACGAGCGTTACGGAACTGGGCGCATCCTGCACGCGTTCGGACATGCGCGAAGCCGCGACGACTTCTTCAGACTGGGCCAGCACTTCAGTCATCCGGACCTCGCGATCTTCCGTGATCAACACGCGGCGCTCGATCGTGTGAAAGCCCTTGAGTAGAAGGCGTACGCGGTGTTCCCCAACGCTGAGCGCTAGGATGGCTGGAGTAAAACCGCGAGGGCGGCCATCCACCTCGATCAGGGCGCCTGACTCATCAGTGCTCACAACCAACGTGCCGTTCACTGGCTCAAGTTGTAGGGCCACAGAAGTGGACTGATGCACGACGACATCAACCGATGACTGGGCCGCCCGAAAGCCCGGCTTTTTCGCGAAGACCAAGTGGCGGCCTGGCGCAAGATTGAGTGAACACGGGGTGCGGCACGCTACGGGCCCCTCAGGATCGTCGATGCTCACCGTCGCTCCGGTCCCGAGGATCCGTACGCTGCCCAAAATCGGCCTCAACCTGAGCTTGAGCGGCGTCTCGCTTCCGATGCGAGCGTTCGGCACTTCGGAGCTTGCGGATTCATAACCAGGAAGATCGGCGATAATCGTATAGCGCCCAGCGCTCAAGCCGAGTGTGCGCGGACTGTTGCCACGAGCCCCAAGATCTCTGCGATCGACGAACAGCGTCGCGCCCGGCGGATCGGTCACAACTTTTACGATAGCGACATTTGAACGCAAGAGGTCGAGAGCAGCGCCAATCTTCGCGAGCGAACTCGGATCTTTTTCCCCCTCGAGCGCCTGAGTGTAGTAGCGATACGCTTCTGGGAAAGCGCTAAGCTTTTCGTAGCTGCGCGCAATGTTGAACAGCACATTCTTATTCGCTACCAGGCGATTCGATGCCAGGAAGTGCACGAGCGCCGTGCGGTAATCGCTGTGTTGATAAGCCTCGGCGCCGAGCTGAAACTGCAGATCTGCTTCATCGGCGGTATCATCCCCCTGCGCCTGCCGAGAAATGAGCACACCCAGGCTGAGCAGCACGCAGTACCAGAAAACGCGCACTTCAGCGCTCCATCCGAATATCGCTGGCCGTGTTCTCCGGTCGTACGCTGGGCTTCGAAGCGGTATGCGGTCGGATGCTTCGCGGTGGCGAGCGAGTTGGCTCGGGCACAATCTTAGTCGCCTCGGGGCTGAGCATAGCTAACACGCGCACATCTTCAGCTGAATTTCTCTGCACCAGGGAGTACGGCTGGAAGCCGGAGTGCCGTAGCGTGAAGGTGCGCGGCGTCGTCGTTGCTGGTTGGCTTTCGAGTGTGAGCTTCAGCGGCGTCTGGCCCAGTTTGCGTGGTCCTTCGTAGACGTCAGCTAACGCTGGGTCAGATTCTATGAACAGCGAGAACAACACACGCTGCGTAGCGGGCTTTGGGATAGCCGAGGCGGCCCGCGGCGGCACCGCTATGCCGGAGGGTGTGGTCGGGCTCGCGCTGAAGCTCCAGACTGCCAGGGCAGACGCCACAAGACCGACTATGCCCCAGAGGTAGAGTCTGCCTTGCGTGGGTCGGGGCGACGCTGCCGGAACTCCTGATGCGGTGCTTCCACCAGCTGACACCGCGGTGCGCTCCGAACCTGGGGCTCGTGGCCCTTTCAGAGAGGGCCTCTGGTGGCTTTCTCTCGGCAATGGCCCAGCTTCCGCCCGAGTCACGGCGGTAGCCAGCGTGGGTGCGCTAAAAATCGCCGAATGCGTGCGAGGCGGGGGAGGGGTATCTCTCAGCGGAAGTGGAAAACCCACCGGGAACCTGGAACGTCCTAGGAGCGAAGCAAGTGCGGCTACGAGGTCCCGCGCGTTCTGGAAACGTCGCTCGGGATCTTTTTCCAGGCAGCGCAGGATCACGCGCTCAAGCTCGGCAGGTGCATCCGGACGTTGCTCGCGAAGTGGTGTCGGGGCATCCGCCGCGATGGCAGCACAAATCCCGGTCAGTGTTTCTGCGTTGAATACCGGTTCACCCGTGAGGAGCTCCTGTAAGATCACCCCGAGTGACCAAATATCGGTGCGCGTATCGACTTTCTTCGCATCACGGACTTGCTCGGGCGACATATAAAAAGGAGAACCGAGGACACTGCGTGTAGCCGTCAAGTTCCCTTCCAATTGGGTGTCCGTTGCCATCGACTTAGAAATGCCGAAATCGAGAACTTTGATCGAGTTGGTGCCGTCGCTCTGCTGCGTAGCGAACAGATTGGAGGGCTTTAGATCGCGGTGTACGATTCCGTTGTCGTGAGCTTCAGCGATGGCACTGGTGGCCTGCGTGATGTACTCAACGGCATGTTCGACCGACAACGGACCTTGAATTTCCAATAGCTCCGCGAGATCGACGCCGTGCAGGAACTCCATCACCATGAAAGGCAAGCCGTCGTCCAGAGTGCCGACATCGTAGATGCGAACGACGTGGTCACCCTTGAGTGAGGCTGCGGCCCGGCCTTCGCGCAGGAAGCGCACGGTTGCTTCAGCGCGGGTAGCTTCGTCGACGTTGAGCAGTTTAATCGCCACGGATTGACCAAGTTGCAGGTGTGTCGCCTGCAGGACCACGCCCATGCCTCCGGTTCCGACAATGCGTTGAACCTGATACTTGGCCGCAATCACATCGCCAGGTTGGAAACGCACGGGAAGCGCACCAGGCTCTTTCATTTCATTAGCGGCACCCAACGGCGATGTCCTCCTCTGGCGCAAATCGCGACCGGGGAGGCTACCGCCCCCGCCCAGCACTCGTCTAGTCCCTCTACCTCTTCATTCTTGTGCCCGGCCCTTCCTGATCAGGGGTCGGGGGTCGAGGGCGCTCCGAGTCAGCCTGGCGCGACAGACTTCTTCTGAAAGGTGCCGCGGGTGTGCTCAGCTTTGCCGACACGTTCGATTTCCGCTTCGCCCTTTTAGAGGGCGTCAGTGCTCGTGTGGATCGAATAGTACCCTGGTACCCAATCATGCGGGTGCTTCTGCGCCGAGCCCAAAATGAATCCTGTGGCGCTCTCGCCGGTGATCTCAAGGCCGTTTCATTGGGGGATTAGGGAGCCTCGCACACGGAAGCAAAGTTCTCCATGCAGCCGGCATCGTCCCAAGTGGTGAGCGGGCTGAAGCGATTGATTCTCCCGCATTGTTCGCCACCCGATTCCCCACCTCCGTTGTCGGGTTCGCCGGTTTGGAGATTCCAGTTGGTGTAGGTCGCCGGACTGCCATCGAGCCACACAAAGTTGCCTTCCTTCAGCTCGTCGTTCAGTCCCATCCACCAATCGGTATCCGAAATCTTCCTTGCGGTCGCCGTGGCCCACTCGTTCTCGGTCGCGTCGTTGATGGTAATGAGGAGGTAACCTGTAGCTTTGCAACGTACTGCGGCTGCCAGCCAGGGCTCACGGGTGTCACAAAAAAGGTAGGAGTGACCCTGGAACGTTTCGTGCTGGCAAGGGCACATCGCTTGCTCATCTATGCCAGCGCTGCAATTGTCGTCAATGCCGTTGCAGACTTCCGGAGCGTTGGGATACGCCGAGGCTAGCGTGTCGTTGCAATCCCCCCCTTGGAGGGCCGTGAATGCGGCTTCTGCGGCGCATAAGCAGCGTTTTTCCGTGCCGAAACCATCCGCGTCCTGATCCTTAAAGAAGTCCCGACATTCAGCTCCGTTGGCGCACCCGGTTGGAGCTGGAGTCGGAGTTGGAGCTGGAGTCGGAGTCGGAGTCGGAGTCGGAGTCGGAGTCGGAGTCGGAGTCGGAGTCGGAGTCGGAGTCGGAGTCGGAACGTTTGAGTTGCTAGGGGAAGCGCTGGGGGTTGGCTCAGCACTCGGATCGGCAGTTCCACCGCCTACACTCGTCATTGAAGCGCTGATGCTGGGCAGCATGCCATCGGTGCTCCCACGTCCATCTCCACTCTGAAACAGACCATCCGGAGACGTACCTGCGCAGCCGATCACAGCACCCAATCCCAAGAGCCCCGCACCGAAGAAGCGTCGTGCCATGCGGACGATGATGCCACAGAGCGTGCAGCTATCCCTATGGACATTTGATTGTTGCGTGCATACGTATTCGGTCGATGTGCGAAAACCACAAGGAGAATGCAAAAGGATGATGACTTGCTGCCCATGCAGCCACATTGGCGCACATGGTTCTCAGAGGCAGATCGCGAGCGCGGAGTGGTTCTGTCATGTACCAGGGCATGAGAGTAGTTGGATGAATGCGTGAGTGATGGAGGCCATTCGCGCGATGCGTGGCCAGAGTACACGCGTTTAGATTAACGTCTCAAGATAGCTTTGCACCCCCCAGGCCCGAAGTGCGGAGCCGTCTTCGACACCGCTCGGCCCCAGGGTCAGGCCTCAATCAGCTGGACCGCGGGGGCGATAGCTGCCGCATCGGACGCTTACAGCCGAGCTTGGCAAGCTGAGGCCGACAGCCTCCGCAAAAGCTCGTATAGTCTCCACTCCTTCCAACCCGATCCAAGAGGTGCACCATGGGCGACAAGTCCCCTAAGGCCAAAGACAAGTCCAAGAAACAAGGCGACGCCGACAAGAACCAGAAGAAGGCAGCCGCTTCGCAGAAGGCAAGCGCTGCTTCAACAGCGGGGAGCGCGAAGAAGGGCAAGTAACAGCCCGATCACCGTAAGCCACAGGGTATCGCCCTTGGCTTGCGGTGAGTCCGCATCAAGCTAATCGGGCTGGTTAGAGTGTGAGCGGACCTTTTGAAAGTCCGTTGTCACCAATGGCAGCCATGGGCGCGCCCATGTAGGCGGCGATACTCAATAGCAAATCGTTGTGAGCCGCCCCTTTGGCATCGAGCTTGGTGCCGAGATTTTGGAAACTGCCTCCGCCGCGGCCCGCAAGCAGCACCGGTAGCGGACTTAGAACGTGCGTGCCATTGCTCATCTCAGACGCGTACATCACCACGCTGTTATCGAGGAGTGAGCCGCCGCCCTCGGCTGTCGCCTTCATGCGAGCAACCAAGCCTGCCGTCTGGCTGGTGAACCAGTTCTGAATGCCCTGGAAGATCGCTTCATTCGCTGGGGATTCGTGGTCGTGCGCAAAGGCGTGATGCTGATCCGGTGCGGCCGAAAATCCTGGCACCCAATCGTACTTGACCAGCACCTCAACGGAGGGTGCCCATTGAAAGGTTGCAATGCGTGTTAGGTCACAATTGATAGCTTGATAGAGGAGATCCAGCTGCAGCTTAGCGAGCATCTGAGCGTCAATTTCTCCCCCCTCACCACCCACATACTGACCCTTGACGGCACCGCCTTGATCCGGCGGGGCACAGGCCGTTCCGGCGGCGCCTGCGACTTGCGTGAGTTGCTTTTCGATCTCACGTAATGATTCCAAGTGCAGGTCCAAGAGTGGTTTTTCCGCCGCTCCCGTAGCGCCTTCAACGGCTGTGATCTCGGCCTTCAGGAAGTCCAAGGTGCTCTTCTTTTGAGCGAGTCTGAGCGTGATCGCAGGATCCGGAGCGCCGCCTCCGGGCGCGGGCTGGGCTCCGCTGAACAGCTTTTCAAACATCACCACAGGGTCACGCTCAGGCGCGAGATCGAAACCATCCGCATAGGAAATACGGTCCTGCGGTCCGCCGAAGGTATAGGGATACCCGCCAAACTGGAGGCTTGAGAAGCGTGTGAGGTTGCCCACTTGCTTGGCGATGTACTGGTCCACTGAGGTGCCGCCTCTGCTGCTTCTGCCGGTGAGCAGGCTGGCCATGCCTGCTTCGTGGCCTTCCTCGCTGTTCTTCTCGGCGGCGAAGGCGCGCAGATTCTGCATGATGATGGTATCGGCTTTGAGGGCTGCAAAGGATGCCAGCTGACCATCAAAATCGAAGTACTTGAGGTCTGGTAGCTCGTTGAGCCTACACATGCCGAGCTGAAAGCAAGCCGAAGGTACGCCGTCGGGCCATTGTACGAAGATGGCTCGCTTGGGCGCGGCGCCTTGCGCTTCCGCGAGGCTTTGGCGAAACACGGGAACAGCTAAGAACGCGCCGGCGCCGAGGGCGCCTAAAAGCTCGCGACGACGAAGCAGTGAACGGGAAGGGTACATCGGATGGCTCCTAGTGCGGTTAAGGGGTGGCCGTTCGGGTGACGAACTGTTGGCTCTTGGCAAAAAGCACGAAGAGTTCTCGAATATTGTTGTTCGCCGTCTTCAGGTCGGCGAGCACGGGGCTGAGCTCAGCAATTTCAGCTGCGCCCGCGCTGTAGCCGTACACGTAGCGGAATGCCTGGCGACCCACACAGCGTTGCACCTCGGCGCTAGCAGCCAACTTGGTGCCGAGTTCGCCGGGCCCATGGAAAGGTCCGTTGGCATCTTCGGTTGCAGTGAGTTCGCCCGAATCATCAACGGGTAGGCCGTTTTCCATGGCGCGGTACTGTCCGATGCCATCGTAGCGTTCAAAGCCAAAGCCAATCGGATCGATCAGCGCGTGACATCCCGCGCAAGCAGGGTTGTTGGAGTGTGCCGTAAAACGCTGGCGAGTGGTTGCATTCGGATCCTTGGCCACCGGCACTACCATCAAGTTATTAGGTGGAACAGGCAGCTCTTGGCAGAGCAGCCGTGTGCGAACCAGCTTGCCGCGAGCGATCGGAAAAGATTCGTCAGGGTGGGCGTGCACGGTCAAAAGCCAAGGTTGCGTGAGCATGCCTGCATCGCCGGTGAGCAGCGTCGCGATGCTGCCGTCACCATCCCAGGCCGTCTTCTTAATGAAAGCCTCTTGGCCATCCAGCAGGCTCTGCCGCATCGCGGCGTCGAACATTGGGTAGACCGCGGCATCTTTGATAACCGAGGCCAACCGACTTGTACCCGTCCACTGAGTCACAAAGTACTGGAGCGGTAAGCGAGCGCGGGGTGATTGGAGCAAGCGGCGCGCGGCTGTTTCGCGCCCAGCGGTGGTGGCCAGTGTGCCCGCAGCTGCTGCCGCCGTGAGCTCTGCGTCGGGAGGCGAGCTCCACAACATGTACGAAAGTAGCGACGCCGTTTCGTAGTCAGTCAGCACTCGGGTACCGGCCAAAGCGGGCGTGCCGTATTCAGAACGGTAGAGAAACGCGGGCGTTTGCAGCATCGTTTCCAAGAGCTGCCGAATGCTTGTGGCGTAGTCGCTCCGTGCGCGCTCCGTGGCAAAGAGGGTGGCGTAGCGCGTCAACTCATCTGCAGCTACCGGGCGCCGGAACAATTGCTGCCCAAAGGTCCTCACAAAATCGCTCGCACACACGTCTTCAGCGCCGCCGGCGCACGGCGCCAGTGCCGTGAGTTTGCCCGCCGTCAGAGCTTCGGCTGCGAGCTTTTCCGCAGCGTCCGCATACTGACCGGCCAAGCTGGGCGTGACACCAAGCGCCGTTCGAGAATTATCGAAGCCATCCACGGAAGAGTCTTGCGTGAAGCCATCGGCGATACCCTTCGTGATTGCGTCACCCGCTCGAGTGACGAGCGCGGTCTGCAGCATGTCGAGGACGGTGTGGTTGTACTCATTGTGGCTGAGCCGCCGAATCCCAGGAACCTGCGCAAGGGCTCCCGAAGCCGTGCCGTTCCCGCCGCTCGCGTTGGCACTGCTGCCAGTGCCTGTGCCTGCACCGCCGCTGCCATTCCCCGTGCCGTTCCCGCCGCTGCCAGGCGTGCCGGGGGAAGCACCTGTGCCGTTGGCTGTAGACGCGCCCTGGCCATTGCTGCCCGGTCCAGTGCCGGGACGTCGGGAACTATCTTGCGCGCTGCCCGTGCAGGAAATCAGCAGCGGGAGGGTCGCCACGAGGGCGATGGATGTGAGGAGAGGCTTCATAGACTGGCTCCAAAGGCACGGTGCTCAAACCCTCTATTGGGGCCCACGGCTACCGCTGCGTGCTGGGATAGAGTGTAGCACCAAGAATGAGCACTATGCGGCCAAAGTGATTCGGTTGAAGTTAGCACGGGAGGGTCACGGCGAAGCACTGCGATCACGCATTTGGGCTGGTTGTAGCTGTGCGTCGTTGTGCGTCGTTGTGTTCCGCTTGGATCAAGATGCGCACAATTAGGCAGAGCACCTTGCGCTGTTCCCGCCTAACGAGTCCAGCCTGATCAGGAATACTTCACTTAAGACAGAATCGGAACAAAATAGTACCAGCGTCGCAGGGTAACGCTCGCGTGGGTCCTCAGGGCTTCGGGCAGGCTCCGGACTTTAGGTAGCCAAAATCGATGAAATTAATCGGGTGGCTACCCACAAACTTTCCGGCATCGAGCACCGTAAAGTGCACCCCATCGGTGCTGCGGAAGAAATGCTGATGCTCGTACCAAACCATCCAACCATCGTTGGCAGCAACGTACGTGCCGCTGGGACTGAGCGCCAAGGCGCCTATCGAGATGTTGTTGGGTTCGATGCTTTGGCTGATCCAGGCTTCGCCATCGCTGCTCTCCCAGAGCTTTGAACCTTGATAAACCCGAAACGCCGTGCCCGTCCAAACGATCGGGCTCGTGAAGCCATCGGTTACCTGCACGATCGTCCACGTATTTGCGGCGTCCTTGGAGAAGCAGATGTGGCCTTGACCACTCGCGACCACGACCGTGGAATCGTTGCCGGCGATACCGCGCAAATAGGCACCACACAGTCCGGGTCGTGTGGTGGGGGCTTTCCAGGTTTTCCCTGCGTCCACACTGAAGGAAAGATCGCGCGACTCGCCGGACTCCCCAGCCACGATGAACATGCCGCCGCCCGTCGGCACGTATTCAATGCCGCGGTAGTTGAAGTCGAAAGTGAGTGCGCCACCCGCCTCCCAAGTGACGCCATCTTTTGAAACCTGTACCGGATTGGCACAGCCCACGTACGTATCGGCGCCGTAGGCGATATCAGCAAAGGTAGGCCCAGATGTGCCGACGCTCTGCCATGTTGTACCATTGTCCGTGCGCTTCAGCACACTCGGATGACCCCAGCCCCAGGTGGCGATCAACGCGTCCTTGCCGAAGGCCAAACCGCGCGCTGCAAACTCCGAATGATCGCAATCGTGGTTCGCGTCGATGAAGCAACGGAAGCTGTCGTCGTGCGACTGATTGAGAATGAAGCTGTTGCCGTCATCACACGAAAGGGTGGTACGCCCCTCATGGCCCTGCGCGAAAAACACAGGAATGAGGTCGGAGCTTGGTTGGGCGGTCCCGCCAGATCCCGTGTTGCCGCCTGATGCAGTCGCACTCGTGCCACCGCTGGTGGTTAACATGCCGCCGAGGCCATTCGTGCCCCCGGCTCCGCCTGTGCTCGGAGGAGTGCCGCCGAGCGTGCTGCTGGCGCCGCCGAGGTGGGTTGAAACTCCTCCGGAACCCGAAGCTGTTCCCCCAGTACCCGGCAAACTTCTCGAAGGTAGGTTGTTCCCAACGCGCATAGGTTCAGGGCTGGAACAACCAGCGAGCAGCAGCAGCAGCAGCAGCAGCGGAGAAAAATTGTGGAAGATTCGCATAGCATTCCAATTCCGATTGGTGGTGGGCGCGGGCTAGTGGTCCGAGAGCCAAATTCGGGTTCATCTGCCAAGGCAAAGCTCTAAACGTGGTGGGTAAAAATGAATTGCTGGCTTGCGTTGGGCTCCGTTAACTCCCGTTCACTACTGACGCTGCGACGCTGGCACACCAGCTGGAGAATGGCGGAGAATTGGCCTATATTCTGGCTGGCATGCCGCGTGCTTTAACTGGAGCCATGACCCCAAACAGTTCGTTCAAGTTGAGGAGTGTGGCGCTCGGTGCTGTGGTTGGCTTGGCTGCCGCGTTGCAGGCTGGGTGTAGCGGTCAGGTCGATCAAGAGTTTGCGGATGCGGTGATCAGCTCAGCGCTTCAAAGCGACAACAACAGTGAAGCAGGTGAGCTGGTGACGGATGCTATCGAAGCAAGCTGTATCGATGATCCAGCACTTGCCGCGTCAGCTGCAGCTCTGCGCGCTCCGGTCTGGCTGAAGCCCTCGGGCTGTGCGACGAAAACGGCGAATGGTGCCGAGCTGCACGTGGATTTCAATGCCTGTAGCGGTCCCTTTGGGCGCATGCTGCTTGCCGGTGGCGTCAACGCGCGCTTCTCAAACGTTGGAATGTGTCAGCTGCATGTTGACATCACGGACAGCGGCAACTTAACGAGTAACGGACACGCGTTGGACTACGCCGCTCAAGCCGATGTGAAACTGGGTTCGGACAAGCGCGAGATAACCTGGCATGCGGACATCAGCGGAACTTCCCGGCGCGGGAAAGCCATGCAAATCAGCTCTGATCGTCACGCGATCAGCGATGCCAATACCCGTTGTGTTGATGTGGTGGGCACGGCTCAGGGCACTGTAGGCTCGCACAATTTCTCAACGAGCATCGAAGCGCTCAGCGTCTGTCCTGGAAAATGCCCCAGCTCTGGCCTCTTGAAGGCTGAGCTTGAAGGGCGCCTGCGAGATCGGTCGCTCAGTATCCGTTTCGACGGCAGTCGACTGGCTCAGGTTACCGGAAGCAATGGTGACGAATTCACGGTTGAAATGGACTGCGCCGCCGTGCCAGCAGCGCCAGTGCCAACACGCTAAAGACGCCAATGGAGCTGGGCCTCGAACCGCGCTGAGTTCTATTGGCCTAAGTTGCACGCCACGCTTGCCGTTTCGGGTGATCGGCACAAAGAGTGGTCGCCTATGGACGCCAATTCATTTTCCCACCGCTATGTCCCCGCTTTTGGCAAACCGGTTCATCGCCTGGGCCTTGCCTGCAACATGATCGATGAGCGTGGGTTTGAGGCTGCGTTGGACCAGGGGCTCAACTACATTTTTTGGACAGCGCTTCGCACCGGGCATCTGAAGCCAGCACTCAAACGGGCGCTTAAAGCACGAAGGGAAGAGTTGGTGTTGGCGACTGGACCCTCCTTTGGCTACTTCGGCGGAAGTATACGACGTGCTGCGGAGCGTCTGCTATCGGATCTCGGAATAGACTCTATCGATGTGTTTCAGCTCTTCTGGTTGGGGGTTTCTTCTGCCTGGTCGGAGGCCACGATGGAAGCCCTGCTTCAGTTGAAAGAAGAAGGGAAGGTGCGTTCAATTGGGGTCTCCATTCACGATCGGGTGCGTGCAGGGCAGTTAGCGCGGGAGTCGCCATTGGATATGTTCATGCTACGCTACAACGCGGCCCATCCGGGCGCGGAGCGCGATGTTTTCCCGCAGCTAGAGCACAGGAAGCCAGCGGTGGTGGCGTACACCGCTACTTCTTGGCGAAAGCTTCTGAAAGCACCTTCCGCTTGGGAGGGTGCTCCCATGACAGCCGGGGATTGTTACCGATTCTGTCTGTCCAACGCCAACGTTGATCTTGTGCTCACCGGACCCGCCAATGAGACTGAGCTCGCCGAGAATCTTAAAGCGCTTGAGCGCGGGCCGCTCTCAGCCGAGGAAGCCGCTTGGATGCGGCGCTATGGCAAGGTCGTGCATGGGTAATTCAAGCATTTGAAAACGGAAATGTTTACCGTAATGTGAAATGAGCCTCATCCCCGCTTCGACCACTCCTATCGCGGTGGCTTTTGCGTTTTACACTTCGGGGTTGGACCGAAGTTCGTAGAGCCGCGCCACCGCGAGCAATCGCCACCGCGAACGCTACATCGTCGACGGAGAACGGCCGGCGGTGCTGAATCAGAGCTGACCTGAGCGCGATGGCGACGTTGCGCCTAGGCGGAACATCGGGGAGTGTGTAAATCCGCTCAAACCCGTGTGTGGCATTCTGCCTCAGCCGAGGTTGTTTGCCTCGGCCGAGTGGATGATTGCTAGACTGACGACCGCCGACCGCTGATCAGATTGATTAGAACCATCACCACCGCCACGACGATCAGAATGTGGATGAACCCACCCATCGTGTAGGAAGTGACGAGCCCGAGAGCCCAAAGGACCATTAAAACTACTGCAATTGTCCACAACATGATAACCTCAAATGCGTTCAGGAAAGGGTTGATGATTGCTCGCTCACTTAAATGTGAAGCGCGTCGATTTTTGCCTTGATTTGTTCCTTGGTGTCCCCAAAACGGCTCTGAATGGTGCCATAAAGCTTATCTGCGGAGCCTTCGGCCTTCATAATGTCGTCGTCCGTAAGCTCGCCCCAGATGCGCTTCGCTTTCCCCTTGATCGAATCCCACGCGCCGTTTGCTTGATCTTTGTTCATGAGTGCTGCTCCTTGAAAGTTCAACCGTTTGATCCGGCACCGCGCTCGATTCCTCGAATGGCGCCGGAAACGATCAACACCAAGCACGCAACGTGCCACCGATGAAAATCGGCATTAAGCCACCTGATGCTTCGCGGGCGGTAGGCCATTTGCGCAGAACCTGCGTGCGTTGCCTTTGGGCCACCAGCGAACCGGCAATTGTCATTTCTTCTTGTTTGAGGCGTTAGCCAGCGAGTTTCCGAGCTTATACAGTTCGCCAGCGAGCCGAAGCGTACCTGTCTGCCACAGTGAGGCAAAAATGAAACGGCAACGACACGAAACAGGCCATCTTTTCGCTTACTTCTTTGGCACAACATGTGCACCAGCCCTCCTCGGACGCACCTGCTCTTTTTGAATTGGGTGCCGCCTGATTTGGAGGAGAAATTCAATGTCTCGCGTCGTTTCTAAAATTTCCATAGACATCGATTGGCGTGCCGTTTCATTGCACAAACCCTGCCCCGTCTGTGGTGGCCCGTCCGGTTGTACCTACCATGGCCAAGCGCCGTTTGTTGGCTGTGCTAACAAACCTTCCGACTGGCCGTTAACTAGTGGGTCATGGCTTCACCGCTTGGAACCGTTGCGCGACGCAGGGAAGTCGCCATCTTGACGAGGCCCCGAGAGGAACTGGGCCGGCCCGCACGGTTGTGAGCACGTTGATAGCTGGGGCGGGCGAGCCCGCGATAGTGCATCTGTGCCCAGGGGTCGATCCATCCTCAGAGGCCGATCGCCACCCGCACCTAAGAGGTGAAATCTACACAACCGAGCGCTTGTGTGAGCACGCAGAAGATGTGGCTCGCAGCCACGGTCCGGCAATCCAAAAAGCGACGCGTGGCCCGCTGCTGAAGCGCCTAGCGGAGACGCGGCAGCTTATCGACGCCGCTTATCGTAATCTGCGCGATGATCAGATCCTTAGGCGTGATCCATCACCCGCCGAGGAATGGTTACTGGACAATGCGCACGTTGTGGAAGAGCAGATCCGCGAGATTCATGAGGATTTGCCTCGAGGTTACCTCGTTGAGCTGCCGCGGATCTCGAGTGGCGCGATGCAGGGCTACCCTCGTGTGTACGTGTTGTGCTTAGATTACCTGCGACACACGGATGCGCGCATTGATCAGTCGATTCTCATTAGCTACGTCGCCGCCTATCAACGGGTAACGCCTCTTACGATTGGTGAGCTCTGGGCCGTTCCCATCATGTTGCGCCTGGGCCTCTTGGTCATCATTGGATCCATGGTCGAGCAAGACCTCGCCACGCCCATTCGCGCGCACGCTGACCACTTCGCGAGTAGACTACTAAAGAGCCCCAGTTCCAGACATGCAGAGGAGTGTTTGAAGGAGCTTTCGCAGTCGCCGTTCGCCCAACGTCAAGCGTTCCTCGTACAGCTCATGCGTAGACTGCGTGAGCATCACGGACCGCTGCCTGAAGTGCACGAATGGGTTCAGATTCACTGCGAAAAGCTGGGCGCAACGCCTGAAGAGTTGACGCGGAGTCAACACCTTTGGGAGGCCGCCAATCAGGTCTCCATCGGCAACGTTATTACCAGCATGCGCGTCATCGGTGCGCTTGAATGGGACGAGTTCTTTTCGCAAGTGAGCGAAGTAGAAGCCATCTTAGCGAGCGATCCCGCGTTAGCCTACCCGAAGATAGACGACCGTTCGCGTGATCGATGTCGACACGCCGTTGAGCGTTTGGCGCGTCGGTCGCCTGCTTCGGAAGTGGACGTCGCTCGAACGGCGATTGGCCTTGCCAAACAGGCGTCTCAATGTGCCACCGTGGATCTGGCGCAAGCCCACGTAGGTTATTACTTGCACGATGCGGGCGAGCAGATCTTGGAGGCGACCATTGGTTATCGACCCAAGCTGAGAGAGCGAGCATTGCGCATGATAGTTGCGCATCCGGCGTTTTTCTACTTTGGGCAACTTGCGGCTATCACTCTTTCCCTGGTGGCCTTGGTTGGCCTGGGTCTTGGTGTTCATGCACCGTTCGGACTGAGCATCCCCCTCATACTGTTGCTGATCCTCCCAGCCAGTGAGGTGGCCGTTGGTCTCTGCAACGTTGTGGTCACGGCACTCCTGCCACCGCGGATACTGCCGAAGCTTGAATTTAAGCAGGGGTTGCCAAGTGACAACACAACGTTGGTCGCCGTGCCCACGCTCTTGGAGAGCGAGGCAGGGATTGCACAACTTTTGGAAGACCTCGAAGTGCGATTTTTGGCGAATTCTGAGACGCACTTGTACTTCGCATTGCTCAGCGACTTCACGGACGCAAAAAGCGAAGAAGTAGCGGGAGATCGCGAGCTTCTGGCGTGCGCAGTCGATGGGATACACGCTTTGAACGCTCGCCATCCTAAGACGGGCGCTCCCCGTTTCTGGCTTCTTCATCGAAGGCGCGTGCTCAACCCTCGCGAGGCCTGCTTCATGGGCTGGGAGCGAAAGCGAGGCAAGCTCGAAGAACTCAATCGGTTCTTGCGGGGAGCAAGGGATACTTCCTTCGCTCACATCACTGTGTCCGGAGAGGCACTCCCCCATGTCCAATTTGTAATTACCCTCGACACGGATACAGCGCTTCCGCGCGACGTCGCACGTGAGCTCATCGGTGCCATTGCACATCCGCTGAATCGCGCAGTGGTTGACCCCATCACGCGGCGTGCGGTGCGTGGATACGGTATTATTCAACCACGGGTAGGTACCCTGCCGCAAAGCTCCCGTCAGTCGCGCTTTGCGCGGATATTCGCCGGGCCGCCGGGCATCGATCCGTACACCCATGCCGTCTCAGATGTGTACCAAGACCTGTTTCGAGAGGGCTCCTACGTCGGCAAAGGTATCTATGACGTAGATGCATTCCAGGCCGCACTGGATGGCCGTGTACCGGATAATCAGCTCCTCAGTCATGATCTGTTCGAAGGCTGCTTTGCTCGCGCAGCGCTGGCAACGGACATCGAGCTCTTGGACGAGCAGCCGTCTTCGTACGCCGTGGCCGCCATGCGTCAACACCGTTGGATACGTGGCGACTGGCAGCTTTTGCCGTGGCTTCGCTCGAAGGTTCCCTCACGCGATGGCCTTGTGCGAAATGAGCTCCGCCTGATCGATCTTTGGAAATTAGGCGATAACCTTCGGAGGAGTTTGGTTGCCCCTGCGCTTGTTCTCGCTGCGTCTTTCGGCTGGCTAGTCGGCGGTCGGTCAGCGGTTGTTGTTACGTTGGCGATCCTATGCACGTACTTGGCGCCTGTCCCTTTCCGCATCCTGTTTAATCTAACTCGGAGCACTCAACGCGGTGAATCACGAATAACTGCTGCCCGAGGAGATCTTGCCATCAGCATTCCTCAATGGCTGCTCGGCACGGCCTTCCTCTTCGACCAAGCGTTGCTTTCCATTGATGGGATTGTGCGCACTCTGTTCCGCCTGTTTCTCAGCCATCGTCGCTTGCTCGAGTGGACGACGATGAGTCAGGTCACGCGCAGTATGAAGCGCAAAAATGCACGCCTCGAACCACGCGCGCTAGTGGGCGTGGGCTTGGTTCTTGGCTTGCTGGGGGCGATTGCAGTCTTCGAGCGCGGTTCCTTGCTGGTGGCAGCGCCAATTCTCAGCGCTTGGTTGGCGGCACCTTTTTTGGCGCTGTGGCTGATGCTCCCCGAAAAAGGCCGAGACGTTAGTCTGGCCTTTAGCCGTGAGGAGCGCGCGTTTTTGCGCACCGTCGCACGCAGGACGTGGCGCTTCTTTGAAGAGTTTGTGAGCGAAGCAGACCACTGGTTACCCCCCGACAATTTTCAGGAGGAGCCGCGCGGTGTCGTTGCGCATCGCACATCCCCAACCAACATAGGCCTCTACCTTTTGGGGCTTGGAGCAGCTCGCGACTTTGGCTTCATCACACTGCGGGCATTTGTGCAGAGCGTCGAACGCACGCTTTCGACGCTGGAGGTTCTCGAAAAGAATCACGGACACCTGCTGAATTGGTATGAAACTACGACGTTGGCGCCCCTCGAGCCCCGATACGTTTCCACCGTCGACAGCGGAAACCTCGCTGCCCATCTTTGGACCTTGCGTGTCACCTGTCGCGAGCTTGCCAATGCGCCCGTGCTCGATCGCGCTTGTCTTCTGGCGGCCCGGGACGCCCTCAGCTTGAGCCGTTCTGCGGCCCAGCAATCAAAAACGAACGCTCCTCTGGTTTTAGCGATAAATAAGGTCGATCAAACGCTCCAGACCGCGTTTGAAAACTGGTCGCGTTTGGGCTCGATTGACGCAGAGTTAGCTGAAGTTGGACGCCTTGCTGCGGAGTGTCTCAGCCTTGGGGAGTTGGTGAACAAAGAGAACGCGGAAACACGCTCCTGGCTTATGCGCGCGCAGCTTGGGTTGCAAGAGTCGCATGCGGACGCCCGTCGCCATCTGGCGTTTACTTCGGTGCTTTTAGCGGTGCCTGACGCTCTTGCCGACGAAGCTGCATTTGGTGCTCTCGCTTCAGCGCTTGGCGAGTGCCGAACTCCCGCGGAACTCGTTGCTGTATTGAATGACCCGCTAAAGTGGCTCGATACGCTTGAGCACGCCGTAGCACGTCGAACGACCGCCGCAACTGAAGAGCATTCCGTGTGCAAGGCTTACGTTGCGAAGCTTCGGGCCGAGCTAGAAGACTGCCGGAACACCAACGCGGAGACCTGCGGAGAGCTGGATACGCTTGCAGGAAGATTAGGCGCACTTGCCGATGCGATGGACTTCGGCTTTCTGTTTGACGCGGAACGCCGCCTATTCGCGATTGGTTATAACGCAAGCAACGTGCGCCTCGACACATCGCACTACGATCTATTGGCGTCTGAAGCCCGTTTGGCGAGTCTCGTCGCTATTGCGAAGGGGGATGTGCCACAAGAGCATTGGTTTCGGCTGGGGCGGCCTCGCACGCTCACAGCTGGACGCCCAGTGTTGTTATCTTGGAGCGGCTCCATGTTCGAATATCTTATGCCGCTCTTGGTCACGAAGCTTTACCGTGGCACGCTGTTGAGCGAAACATGCCATGCAGCGGTCGCCAAGCAGATCGCGTATGGCAAGGAGCGGGATGTGCCCTGGGGCATCTCCGAGGCCGCGTACAACGTGATGGACCTCGGGATGACGTACCAATATCGGGCGTTTGGGGTGCCTGGGCTAGGCCTCAAGTCTGGTCTTGCTGAGGACTTGGTCGTTGCGCCGTACGCCAGTGTGTTGGCTCTGCTGATCGAGCCGAAGTCAGCATTGGCAAACCTCAAGCAGTTGTGCTTGGAGAATCTGGAAGGCGTGTATGGGTACTACGAATCCATTGATTTCACGGCTTCCCATTTGCCGCCGGGCCGCCGCAGCGTGATCGTGAAAGCCTACATGGCGCATCATCAGGGAATGTCGTTGGTTGCGTTAGACAATGTACTCCACGATCAACCGATGCAACGTCGCTTTCACGTCGATCCCCGGATCAAGGCCACCGCGCTTTTGCTAGAAGAACGAGTTCCTAGTAGTACTCCTCTGGTCAACATACCAGCGGTCGAGATGCTTCGAGCGGAAGCGACGGAACCTGACCTGGACGGAAGTGAATACGTAGGAATTGCCGACGGGGCACGGCGGGTGCATCTTTTGGGCTGCGGTGAACTTACGACGGTCATTACGGGACATGGCGGCGGATACACCTCATGGAAGGGTCACGATATCAACCGGTTTCGCGAAGACGCGACGCTCGGCTGTGGCGGTTCCTATGCCTATGTCCGTGACCTCTCTACGCAACGCCTTTGGTCCGCAGGTTACCAACCCACTCACGCAGAGCCAGATTCCTATCAAGCTTCTTTCCATATCGATCGAGTCGAATTCCATCGACGGGATGGCGCCATTGAGACTCTGACTGAGGTCGTCTTGTCCCCTGAGTTTCCAGCCGAAGTGCGGCGCTTCACCTTGATCAATCACGATAGTGTTCCGCACCGCCTCGATCTCACGACTTACCTTGAGCTCGCCCTCGCGCCGCGCGCCGCGGATCGCACACACCAAGCTTTCAACAGCCTTTTCATTGAGACGGAGGCTTTGCCCTTGAAGGGCGCAATTCTGGCACGACGACGTCCCCGAAAGCCTGAGGAAGAGCCTGTCTGGGTGGCGCAGATATTGACAGGTGAAGGCGATGGCATTGGAGGGCTGACCTTCGAAACATCACGAGCGCTGTTTGTCGGCCGAGGACACACCCTGGCGAACCCTGTCGGCGTGGGGTGGGGGGCAAGGCTCAGCGGAACATCGGGCTCGGTGCTTGATCCGGCGATCGTGCTTCGACGTGAGACGCAACTGTTACCAGGTCAGCGCGCAAGTTTCTCGCTCACGACTCTGGTTTGTGGGTCACGTGAGGTCGCACTCGAACTAATAGAAAGCTTTGCCGCCCCGCATATGTTTGATCGGACATTCGAACTGGCGTGGGCAGATTCGCGGGTGGAATTGCAGCACGTGGGCATCAGCGCTGCTCAATCGCACCTGTTTCAACGGTTGCTCTCGCGCATCATGTTTCCCGAGCGTGCGCTTCGGGTCTTGTTAACCAAACCAAGCTCCAGCGGCGCGGGCCACTCCGCGATTTGGGCTCAAGGCATATCTGGCGATTTGCCACTTGTCATCTTGCGCATCGACTCACCCGATTTCATTCAGCTCACGCGCGAGTTGTTATTGGCTCACGAATTTTGGCGGCTGAACGGCGTATTTGTCGACCTCATGATCGTGAACCATGAGCCGTCGGGGTACCTGCAACCCCTCAAGGAGGCACTCCTCGATCTCATAGGCGCGAGCGCCGCTGAAAGCCTGCGTGACCAACCTGGTGGCGTCTTCTTGCGTACAGCGTCTTTAATCGCTGAAGCCGATCTGGAGCTGATTTGTCACATGGCGCGGGTCGTGCTGTCCGCCTCCCGAGGTGCGCTGGCGCAGCAGTTAAGAAACGACGGCGCCGCGACGTCAACGTTACCCCCTCGCCTGAAGCAGGCGTATCCTCGCACTTACGCTCCTCCAACCCTGACACGCCCCAAGCTCACCTTCGACAACGGGATAGGCGGCTTCACCGCAGACGGTCGCGAGTATCTCATGGTGCTCGGGCCTGGTCAGAGGCCTCCGGCCCCTTGGTGCAACGTGATGTCGAATCCCAACTTCGGCTGTGTCGTATCCGAGGCTGGCTCCGGAGCGACTTGGCACCGAAATAGTCAACGCCATCGTCTGACTCCATGGAGCAACGATGCTATCTGCGACCCGCCGGGGGAGCTGTTCTACGTGCGTGATGAGGAGGACGGCGTAACCCGATCCTTGACGCCTGGGCCAGCACGGTCGCCTGCAAGCTATATCGTGCGGCACGGTGCGGGCTACTCGGCATTCGAGCATACGGAGCGTGAGATCGAGCACGAACTGTTGGTATTTGTCGCCCGGGAGGAGCCAGCGAAACTGTTTCGGATCCGCCTTCGAAATCAGGGTCGACGAGCCCGGCGCCACTCGCTGTATGGAATCGTTGAATGGGTGCTCGGTGGGCAGCGTGAGGTCACCCGCCTAACCACGACGACCGAGTGGTTTGAAGCCGACAGGGCCATCGTGGCGTCCAATCCGTTTTCCCCTTTCCCGCAGGCTCGCGCGGTGTTTGCGTGCTCCGGACCGGTCGAGAGCATGACCTGCGATCGAGAAGAGTTTTTCGGATTGAGCGGCTCCCACGAAGCACCCGCAGCCCTCCAACGCGTCATGCTCTCGGGCACTAAGGGTTCGGGTTACGATCCCTGTGCTGCGTTTCAGCTTCCCGTAAAGCTCGAGGCTGGGGAAACCTTCGAAGTCACCTTCGTGCTGGCGGAGGGCAATTCTCTTGATGAGGCTCTCGCCCTTGCGGCCAAGTATTCGGACTCGGCAAAAGTGCAGGCAGAGCTCGAGAGCGTCAACAAACTTTGGGATGAGGTGCTGGGCAATATTTGCATCAAGACACCTGATCCAGCCTTAGACTTGATGACGAATCGCTTTCTGCTTTACCAGACCCTCAGTTGTCGGTTCTGGGGCAGGGCGGCCTTTTACCAGGCAAGTGGTGCGTTCGGCTTTCGCGACCAGCTTCAAGATGCCTTGGCCTTCTTGCATTGCCGACCGGAGCTCACTCGCGAGCACCTGCTTCGGGCCGCGAGGCGCCAATTTGCAGCGGGCGATGTCCAACACTGGTGGCACGCAGAAACGGGAGAAGGTATCCGTTCGAATTGCTCGGACGATATGCTGTGGTTGCCATACGTTGCCGCAGAGTATGTGCTGGCCACGGGCGATCTTTCGGTATTGGATGAAGCTCTCCCGTTTCTCGAAGAGCGAAGCTTGAAACCGGGTGAAGAGGATCTCTTCGGATGTCCACCAGCATCTCTCGAGCATTTCTCTCTCTACGAGCATTGCCTGCGCGCGCTGTCGGTTGGCACTACCCAGGGTCCCCATGGGCTGCCAACCATCCGCGCTGGAGATTGGAACGACGGAATGAATCGCGTTGGAACCGGTGGCCAGGGCGAGAGCGTTTGGCTGGCTTGGTTTCTGGCGGCCACGCTACAGAAATTCGGACGCGTGGCACGGCTACGCGGCGACACGGACACAATGGTTCGCGGTGAGAATCAGCTCAAGCACTTGACGCATGTGGTGAACGAGCACGCTTGGGATGGAGAATGGTACCGCCGAGCGTTCTTCGACGACGGTACGCCGCTTGGAACGCACACCGCAGCCGAGTGCACCATCGATGCGATTGCGCAGTCGTGGGCGACGATCGCTGGGATCGGAGATCCAGCTCGCGCCGAGCGCGCGCTTCAGGCAGCCGAAACTCACCTGATCCGAAAGGAGCAGGGGCTGATGTGTTTGCTCACGCCGCCCTTTGATCTCTCAACGCCCGATCCTGGTTACATTAGCGCGTATCCTCCGGGCGTGCGTGAGAATGGCGGCCAATATACCCACGGCGTCTTATGGACCGTGCTCGCGCTTTGCATGAGCGGAGAAGGGGATCGTGCCCATCGGTTAATGGCGATGTTGAATCCCATTTCCCACGGTGATGGCGCAGGGAAGGTCCGCACCTACCAAGTGGAGCCGTATGTAGTGGCGGCCGATGTCTACGCGTCACCTCAACATATGGGGCGTGGGGGATGGACTTGGTATACGGGCGCCGCAGGCTGGATGTATACCATCACAATTCAGCACATTTTGGGCTTGCGACTAGCGTCGGGGCAACTCCAGATCGACCCTTGTATTCCATCAGCTTGGAAGCGTTTTGAGGCGACGTATCGGTACAAGCGGGCGACCTATCACATCAGCGTAGAGAACCCCAATGGCGTGTGTCGCGGCGTGGTTCGATTCGAAGTGGATGGGCGCTTGGTGCCTGGGAATCTTCTCAGGCTTTGCGACGATGGTGCGCAACACCAGGTCCAAGTGATGCTCGGAGGTCCGGATGGCAGGCAGGATCATGGATAAGGTTCAGATCAGTCCCAAGATCCTCGTCGTGGATGACAATCCCGAGAACCTGGCGTTAGCACGTGCAACGCTTGAAGGCGAAGGCTACCTGGTGTGCTTGGCCGCCAACGGCGACGAGGGGATCCGTGTTTTCGAGACGGAAAAGCCTGACTGTGTGCTCTTAGATGTGCACATGCCACCGGGTCCCGATGGCTCTGTGGTGTGCGCCCGAATCCGAAGCTTGCCAGGCGGTCGGGAGACGCCAGTCGTGTTTCTCACCGCGTCACGCGATGTCGATACGTTTGATCGAGCCCTCCGGGCCGGAGCCGATGATTTTCTCACGAAGCCGATACGCCCGACCGAGCTTGTGCTCCGCATTCAAGCTGCGCTCAAGCTGAAACGAATGAGCGCTGAACTTGGCGAGCACTATGAGATCGTGCGTCGTCAACGCGATGACCTGATGCGTCTGCAGCTCCAAAAGGAGCGATTGAGCGCGTTTGTCGTGCACGATCTGAAGAACCCCGTGAACTCGATGGACCTTCACGCACAGCTGTTGCTTCGGAATCCGGAGTTGCCGGCGCGAGCCCGAGATTCAGTGCAGCGCATCCGCGACGAAGTGCGCTCCCTCATGCGTCTGGTTCTGAACTTGCTAGACATCAGCAAGAGCGAAGAAGGAGAATTGGCACCCCGCTTTTTAGACGTTGATCTCGATGCACTCGTCGCGGACCTATTGGACACCCACGATCTCAAGGCAAGAACTGCTGGTGTCACGCTCGGGCGCGCGATCAATGTCGGAGTGCTTTCGGCCGACGTGGATCTACTGCGGCGGGTGCTCGAAAACCTGCTCGACAACGCGCTTCGGCATGCGCCTGAGAAGAGTGAAATTCGCGTAACCGCGATTGAGCGCGAGAATGCCATCGAGATCCGCGTCGCCGATAAGGGCCCCGGTATTTCGCCTGAGATGCGCGAACGGATCTTCGAACGGTTTGTACAAGTCGATGCGGGTTACCGCACTGTTTCACGCCTGGGTCGCGGCCTTGGATTGACGTTTTGCAAGCTTGCTATTGAAGCGCATGGCGGAAGCATTTGGGTTGAGCCGGCGGAGCCTGGCACCATCTTTTGCGTGAGCCTTCCGAAGCGGGAGCGCCCAGAATGAAGGACGCCAGGCTTGCGCGCGTCGGAGCGCTCGTCAGGATCGCCAGACCTTGGCGTCCCGGGTGATGTAGTCGGCCAGCGATCGTGGGGGTCGTCCCAGCAGCTTCTCGACGGTAGGCTCGACGGCCTGAGCGTCACCGCGACGGAGGCCGACGTGCAGGATGGTCTGCACGATCACTTGCATCCAGGACTGCTTGCGCTTGGTGCGAAGGTGCCAAATGTAGCCCAGAATACTGGCCGGCTCGTAGCGGATGGTTTTGCCGAGTGTGCCCGAGAGCAGCTCAGCAACACGCGCGAATGTGATGGCCTCTGGCCCGGTCAAGGTGAGCGCCTTCTGTTGGTAGGCGCTGGGATCTTCGAAGATGAGCGCCGCGACCTCTGCCGCGTCGCGAACGTCGAGGAATGCCACCCGGCCGTCCGCTGCCGGGACGTAGAGGCGCCCATCTTCTACGATGTCGCGTCGGTAGGCGTCCTTCAGGTTCTGCGCGAAGAAGCCCGGTCGGAGCACCGTCCAAGCCTTGCCCGTCGAAGCGAGATGAAGCTCGACCTTGCGGTGTGGAACCCACTTCATCCGGTCCGCGCCAGCGACCGACAGAAACACGATGTGCCGAGCGCCAGCGGCGTACGCCGCATCGACGAATGGGTTGAGTGTCGCGTCCATGTCACCGAGTGGTGGCGGCCGCAGCAAGAAGACCGCGTCGCACCCCGTGAGCGCTCCGGCCCACGTCGCGCGATCGAGGAAATCGAATCTAACTGATTCGAGGGCGGGGAAACGGGCCTTTAATTCAGCCTCCGCGAGACCAGCCGCTCGAACCGTCAACCCGCGCTCTGTGCATTCGCGCGCGACCTCGCTTCCGACATTTCCAAGGGCTGCGGTCACCAGCACGCGAGACATGAGACCACTCTGTAGCCCAGACGTGCGGTCAAGCGCTAGCTCGTCGGAGCTGGCACGCTCAGTGCAGAGCACATACGTTATCAATGATTCCCTGATGCAGGTTGCCTCGCAGAGGCGGAGCGTGAACAAAAGTGAACCCTGCAATTTTGCCCCAACTTCACATCGTGACGACAGGAGTCATTCCAGCAATGGGTGGGCTTCCCGCGCCCACACCCAGCGTTTCCTATTTGCCGGGCGAGCTCGTCGATCAAAAGTATGAGCTGTTGGAGCATATTGCCACGGGAGGCCAAGCAGTGGTGTGGCGCGCGCGCCACATCGCGTTGGACCGGCTGGTTGTCGTGAGGATGATGCGTGAGGACCTGGCCCATCATCCGTCGCTCGCCCTCCGATTCGTCGAAGAAGGGCGTGTTCTAGCCTCGCTCGAGAGCGAGCACATTGCACGCATCCTGGACTATGGGCGCCTCCCCTCTGGAGTCCCTTTCATGGTGATGGAGTACTTGCAGGGGCAGGACTTGCGCGCGCTCTTAACAACAGAGGGTCCACTGCCCATTTCCACGGCCGCTTCCTTCGTGATCCAGGCATGCATGGGGATTGAGGAAGCTCACGAAAAAGGCGTCGTTCATCGGGATTTGAAGCCAGATAACCTTTTCTTCTGCAGCAATGCCAAGAGAATCAAAATTCTGGATTTCGGCATTTCGAAGGGGATCAATCCGGAGCGGCAGCCGACTAATCCAGGGGGGCCACTCGGAACGCCCAGCTATATGGCACCGGAACAGCTCGGAGGATCTTCGGTGGTCGATGGGCGGGCAGATATTTGGGGGTTAGGAACCGTGCTTTACGAACTCCTTTCGGGCGTCAGCGCTTTTGACGGAAGCACCGTGACGCACACTTGTGCGCTCGTGCTTTCGGGAGAGCCCAAGGCGCTCGGAACATTGCGTGCGGATCTGCCGCCGGAGATCGAAAACATCGTTAGCCGGTGCTTAGCGAAGGACCCGGCCTTACGCTATCAACGAGTTCAAGAGTTGGCTTCCGCCCTGGCACCCTTTACGGGCGAGTTCTCCGAACGAGCGCACTCGCTTCAGGCTCCTTCGATACCAGAGCTTGACGCGATGGATATCGCGGATATGCCCGAGCAAGAAGTTTCCGATGTGGTGCCGCTCAATACGTCTGCAAACGTGGGCCTGTGGTTGTGTATTGTAGCCATTGCGGCCGTAGGCGGGACGTTTGCGGCGTTGAATCCTGACGTTTGGTGGCCCTGGGCAGCGCGTTGGGCGCTGTTAACGCAAGCCACCATCACACACTTGGTGCAGGCTTCGCTCGCGCTTGTCCAGCCATGAGCCATCTTCGTCCCGCCAGTGATAAGGATCGTCCCGTACAATGCAGATGCGACACGGATGGGGCGATTTGGCGGCGCACTCTCGTCGACGCAACAGTGAGGCCCTCGTCGTGTGTCGCGGGCCCTTGAATACCTTCGCAATGAAGCGGGCGCGTCCAGCAGCGCTCGCGGCACGCCGATTGCAGAATTGCAGCGAACCGCCCACGCCAAATCGGAGGAACCCCATGAAATACCCTTGGATACTATTCGGAGTCTCGGCGCTCTCACTGAGCGCTGCCGCCCTTGTCTTTTTAACACTGAAGCAGCCGGGCATCCACGAACGAACCACACTTCCCGGTAGTTTGACGGAGCTTCAACCATGGGAAGACCCTTTTCTATTTGAAGCCGACACCTCGGTCGACCAATCGCTGATGAGTGCGATGTACGGAGATAATCCGCTAAACAGCGATATCACCGATTGGGAGCCTTACGACTCATTCTATTCCGACGCACTCGGGCGTGAATGGCTCTCCCGTGGGACGGAAGCGCGCCCTGCATCCATTCTCACACACAACTTATCCGAGTTCTTGTTGGCGGGCGAGCCGATCACTGACGAAGAGCTCGAGTTCCTTGTGAGTACAGGCCGCGCATAATCGGAGTACCGACCACTTTTCGGTGGACGGGACACGTACGGAGACGTGAGCCTCGGCGCGTTAATCAGCCCGGCACACAAACCCTGACTGGGGCTCCGAGCATTCGATGGACTCCCAGAGGCCGTCCGTGCGCATGAGCAGACAATCTTTAGCGCCGCCTTCGTTGTTAGGTTGCCCGCTGAACCACGCTGCATATCTGCCCGCTACCGGTGCCCCTGCCGCGTTGCCTTGCCAGAATTGGCGCCCGTCGATCCAGAGCCACGTGCCCTCCGCCACCGTGTCACGCGCGCCAAGCCAGGCCGTTTCTATTCCGACCCCCCTGGCTGTCGCGCGCACCCATGCGTTCTCCAAGTTGCTTTCGATTGAAGCTAGGTAGAGCCCATTCCGTTCGCACACCGCGCGAGCCTCGCCGCGATTGGAATTGTAGAGGCAGAACATATACCCGTGATTGCCAAAACCGGCTCCTTTGCAGCCCTCGGGACAATGTTCATCGGCGGTCCCATCCTTACAATTTTGATCGCGGCCGTCGCAACGGTCGACGCTGCCCGTCTGACACATCGAAACCGCGCCGACCACGCCAGCCCCACCAGAGCTCGATGGACCGGGTGACACGCCGCCCATGCCCGAGGACATGCCGCCCATGCCCGAGGACACGCCGCCCATGCCCGAGGACACGCCGCCCATGCCCGAGGACAC
>Ga0105049_10000615_pt1 | contig 39709 bp, 36 predicted proteins | sample MAT06_FD_78087 | JGI IMG/M metagenome (GOLD analysis project Ga0105049, IMG submission 78087) | Freshwater microbial communities from Lake Fryxell liftoff mats and glacier meltwater in Antarctica - MAT-06 | ecosystem: Environmental > Aquatic > Freshwater > Ice > Liftoff microbial mat | place...
AACTCGATAATTTCCTCAAAAAAAGCACCTTGTTGCGCGAAGCTCGTGCCTCTCCACGTGTGGTGATGCACCCGGCGGCAATTCGCCCCAACGCTGCACTGCGGTACAAATGGTCCACCCTGGATTCATTTTCCAACCCAGGACTTGCCCGCACCTGGACCTTCCTCTTTAACGAAGCTGAATTGCCCGTTATTTCTGAAGATTTGATAAACGTGCCGCAAGCTCTGTCAAATGCACTGTCGCATCGCCGGGATGCCGGCCTCGCCATTGAAGTGACGACTGACTTTGCCCGATCGAGTGTCAACATGGTTAAACAGCCCGAACCGCGGGCTTGGCTGGTGCATCAATGGGAAACAGTGGGCGACTGGCCAGAGGCACTAAGCCGTGCGCATATCGAACGCGGTCTCGGTCATCGGGCACTGATTGAAGCAAAATACGCGCAATCGGTACATTTCTCGTCTTCTCCAGCATCCGGCCAATTGCCGGTACCAGCGCGTATTACGAAGTTCGAACCAGAACGATTAGAGATAGAATTTGAACCAATGTCCGTGCCAGCTTTGCTGGTATTGTCCGAATCCTGGTACCCCGGATGGAAAGCGATGACCAACGGAAACGAAATCCCGGTTTTTCCAGCCAACGGTTGGATGCGAGCAATTGCCATACCCCCATACACGCATTCTGTCATACTCACTTTTTTGCCAAGAAGCTTATATTGGGGAGCAATGATTTCAACGATCAGCATGCTGATCTGCGTTTCTCTGATGTACCACACTTGGCGCTGTAACAATTTACGCGCATCGACCCTCACGTAAAACATCCCTCCAAGAGTCCGCTCACGGCAGCAAGTCCCGCCATCCCTGCAGGTCCGCAGGACTAGCTGAATGGAAAACCTCAAAATCCTCCTGTGCAGTCTTGTCCTTGGACACTCGGTCAAGATCGATCGACTTCACTCGGCTGATTCGGATCAGATTAAACGGATAAAAAGATTTTTCCGCCAGCGTCTCCAGCGCAACCCCATCAACAAAACGATTGCCCTTCAACGGTATCTTTTGCCGCGTAGCCGGATCATCCATGAAGCTTTGGATCACGAATACCATGTCGTAAGTCTGAACACTGCGATGAAATTCAATTTGCGTCATCCGACTAGCCGCTTCCGGTAAGCTCAGCGATTGGGTCCCATAAATTAGCCACATTATTTGCTGGTAAGAAATGACCAGCGGCGATCGGCATCCCACCGCCGTAATCTCCTGCCGAGCCCAGCGAAAGATCGTAGCGTGAATATTATTTTGAGAGTAACGGTGTTGGTTCATCACGGGCATGGCATAGCCGATAATCCAAAACGCCATCACCCCAATCAGTAGACGGCCGGTTTGCGCCGTCGGTAAAAGCAACGGCCGGCTTGCACAGCCCGCAAGTCCCATCACCCCAATCAAGGGTAGAGCTAGGCGGCTGACCAAAGGATCGTCGAGCTGGCCCCAGTGGTAACTGAGCAGTACGCCAAAACTCAAAAAGACAATCCCCGCCACCCACCCAAGAGCCTTCAACCGGAAGTCCGGTTCAGTGTGTTTCTTGATCGCACGGAAGAGACAAAAACCCAGCCCCATCAACGCCAACAAACCCAGCGCCCCGAAAAGAGGGGAACCGGCCATATCCGCATTTGGCTCGAGCAGAAAACGAAGGGCGTGCTTGGAATTGGCGGGGATAAAATCCGTGCTGAAGGGATGATCATTCCCTTTGCGTAATTGCCAAATACTGCCATTAGCTGATACGATTTTTCGCTGCCATAAAATTGTAATCAATAAAAGAGGTGAGAGGGCGGTGAACCATGAAAGAGTCCAACGGCGTTTCATAATAGCGTTCACTAGCCAAATACCGGCAAAAACGAGCATGTAGAGTACCGACTCATATCGCGTATGAGCCAAAAGCATGCATGAGCTAAGCAAAAAAGCCTCCGTCTTATCGTCACCACGTGCCAAAAATTGCGTCGCCGCCGCAAAGACGATTATCACCAAAGCCAAATTGAGAATCTCAAAACCTCCGCCACATGCATTTTGGGCCAATATGGGCCAACCGCATAACCACAGCATCATTAATACTCCGCCAAATTTTGGATCCAACTTCCTGCCCGCCATCCATGCGACGAACAATAGCCCCAATACCATCGCCTTGTTGAGCCAAAATATATTTTCAACTCGATAGCCGGTGGCATCATGCACTAACGAGAGAAGAAATGGAAATAAGAGAGGTCGCTTGTCCTGAAACCCTCCCAAGTACTCTTTTACTCCACCGATCTCATAGCTTCGCAGTGGAGCGGTGGCTGATCGTTGATAATGCATGCCCTGCGAGGCGAAAACAAGCATGGGTTCATCCATTAGCACCTTGAACTCAGTCGGCTCACGACTGATCAAAAAGAACCAAGCAACCGTCACCCAAGCCAAACCTTTCCATCCCAGTAAAGACCACAGCGAGCGAACCTGTGCACGAAGAAGCGCCAACGCCATGAACAACCACAGCACCACTAGTGCGGCCACCGTCCAATATCCTGCATAATCGAGTACCGCACCAATGTCCCACCAGCTCCGGCTACAAAGGCCCAGAACCAATGAAAACACTGAAACCAAGACGAGAACAAGTAAGCGCACGTGTTTCATCCAATCCAATTACCAGATTGTGGAAATAAAAAACCGCACCCTGAGGTGCGGTTTTTGTTAAAACAAATGATACAATCAGCCTTTAAATTAGAGCGGCTGGCCTTCCGGAGAGAAGGTCAACACGGAACCACCCTGTGGATTCGACATCGTGAAATTACCGGTGATGCTGATGGTAAATGCAGCTGGCTCGATATTCTTACCTACGCGGGTGACATAAACGGAAAGCGGTGTGGCGGTCGTCAATAATCCTGTTGCAGAAGTGATGGCGACCGCGACCTGGGTCACGCTATTCTCCAGCATGTATTGCTGGGCGGCAGCGGCCAACTGACGGGCGTCATTTTTCAACGTACCGTTAATGGAATTCTGACGGACTTTCTGGAAGGCAGGAATCGCCATGGCGGCCAAGAGACCGATGATGACGACGACGATCATGATTTCGACGAGGGTGAAGCCCTTATTTGAACGAGATGTTTTCATATTTTTATTAGTATTATTATTTTTATGCCGCAAAGTTTTTCTGCAGCACGATCAGCCAATAATATCCAGTGATTGGATTCAAGCTTTTACCCCTGAAACGCTGTAAAATCTCCGTTAGCTTTGACGAGGATTTCTCGCGACTTGGAGCCCTAAAAACAATAAGTCTACCAACCGACAATCAGCCCGAAGTCAGCTTTTCAAAAGCTTCTTCACCTCGACTTCATGCGCGTCTTTCCACAGCAATTCCAAGCGATATTTCTCCCGGTTTTCCTTGGTGAAAAGATGCACCATCACATCAAAAGCATCCACGACCGTCCAACCGCTGCCAGCCGAGGAATCGACGCCCATGACTTTCGCCCGCTCGGCATCGATGACCTTCTCAAGTTCGACGCGCAACGCCCGCAAATGCGGTTCAGCCGCGACGGTCGCGAGCACGAGATAATCAGTGATGCTGGAAAGCTTGCTGACATTAAACACGCGAAGATTTTCCGCTTTCTTTTCATCCAAGGCCTGCACCAGTAATTGCAGCAGGCGGTTGGCCGGCTGCTCGGCGACCACCCTCGCCACCGGTTTAGCCGGGGCGGCACGTGGTTTGCTGACAGTTTTGGTGACGGTCTTGGCGACGGTTTTGGTGACGGTTTTGGCGCTTACTTTGCTGACGGCTTTTTTCTTGGGAGCGGCGGCTTTCTTCATGTGTTTAGAGATAAAGCCGTTTCTCCTCGATGTAAGCGATAACTTTTTGCGGGCAGAAATAGTCCAGAGGCAAGCCGCGCCGCCGCCTCTCCCTGATCTCGCTCGAACTGATCTCGATCAGATGCCCCTGACAACGGTGCAATTTCAGGGCGGGAACTTCGCTTGGCACCTCCGCTTGATAACCCGGACGTTCCATCAAAATAAAATCGACTATTTCAACCAGCTCGCGGATCTCCTTCCACTTGGGCAATAGCGGCAACTGATCTCCTCCAATCACCCAAAACAGAGCATCATCTGGATACTGCGCCCGGAAATGCTTCACCGTATCAATCGTATAACTGATGCCACCCTTAGACAGTTCGTAGTCGGATATTTCCATTCGCTGATCTCCTTCGATTGCCAATTCCATCATCGCCAGCCTATCCGTGGCAGTGCTCTGCACCTCATTGGACTTCAACGGAGCTTGCGCGGCCGGCACGAGCAGCAGTCGGTCGAGGTGAAACTGCTCCACCACGTCCTGTGCTGCGATCAAGTGCCCAAAATGCACCGGATCAAAACTACCGCCCATCAAGCCGATTTTCATTCCCCTCACCTCACGCTCACGAAGCCCACGGCGCAAGGCGATTCCCCGCCAGCACAATCGAAGATCCAAGTCCATCGCAGGTAGGCTCAGGCATCCTGATCCCGAGGAATTAGGGTGAGCTCAACTCCTCCGCGATTCGGGATAAGATACATAAACGCTCTATCAGCGTGAAGACAAGGAACCGCACGCTACCCCAACCTGATTCGGGTCTATTCGTGTGATTAGTGGGAAACTCCGGGGTTTCTCAGAGGAGGGCCCACGAGTCACACGAATGATTCACGAATGCCGAAAAGCTGCGGCCAGGGCGTAGCCTCGATAGAAGGAGCAGCGCATGCTTCTGCGGTGGTGGAACCCGACCTCCCGCCGTCGCCAAGGCTATAGCGCACAAGCCGGGCGGGTTTTACCGCGAGAGCCGGCACCCAGCGCGCGTGCAACCTCGTTTGAGGGCGCAGCCCGAAACGGAGCCGCAAGACACCGCGCTTTCGCCTGCGGCTCAAACGCGGCTACACTCCGGCACCGGGCGCACCCGGCTTGTCCGTCGTAGCCTTGGCGAAGTCGAAAGGTCGCGCTCCACCTCGATACAGTTCGTCCGGGTTGCGCCGTGCCAGGCTCAGCTCGTTTCCTCGTTCCACCTCTCTCCACGGGCTGGGATCAGGATGTCTGAAGCTTCGGCGGGCATGCGTGGCACTCGCCAAGCTCGGCGAAGTATGGCCTGCCAACCGAAGCTTTCGAAAGTCGAAAGCGAAGGCTGGTGCCCGGGGTGGGACTCGAACCCACACTCCTTTACAGGACACAGATTTTAAGTCTGTTGCGTATACCATTCCGCCACCCGGGCGCCGTGCGTTCTTTCATGCGGTTTCCTCGTCCTGAGGCGAGCCAAACCTGTCGATAATTTTATGCACGCCGAAAGCCCGATCCCCATCCCACCTCAACTTTTATTCGTCTAGGACAAAACCGTGCTGCGATCTTGCGCAAACTGGGCTTGAGGCAAAGCTGAACCTGTTTCCTTTTTCAGGAAATTATTTCTGCCTTCGTCTTCCTCCCGCCAATTTCCCTACCAAGCCCAACCCCATGAAACGCACTCTCGTCAAAGACGCCCTTAACGCCACGGCTCCGAACGACGCCATTCTACTTCAAGGCTGGGTGCGCACCAGGCGCGACGCCAAGGCCTTTTCATTCATCGAACTCAACGACGGCTCTTGTCTCAAGGGCCTCCAGATCATCGTCGATGCCACCCTGCCCGACTACGCCAACGTCACGCACGCCAACACCGGGGCGTCCGTTGAAGTGCACGGCAAGCTGGTCGCGTCGCAAGGCCAGGGGCAGAAATGGGAAGTGGTCGCGGAGAAATTCACCGTCCTCGGCGAAGCCGACGCCACTTACCCGCTCCAGAAAAAAGGCCACACCCTGGAGTTTCTCCGCGAGATCGCGCACCTGCGGCCGCGCTCAAATCTTTTTGGCGCCGTCTTCCGCGTGCGCAGCCGCCTCGCGTATGCCGTGCATCAGTTTTTTCAGGAGAAAGGATTTTATTACGTCCACACCCCGATCATCACCGCCAGCGACGCCGAGGGCGCGGGCGACATGTTCCGGGTGACGACACTCGACGTTGGCAATCCGCCGAAAACCGAGGACGGCACCGTCGACAGCGCCAAGGATTTCTTCGGCAAGAAAACTTTTCTCACCGTCTCCGGCCAACTCGAAGGTGAGATCTTCGCCACCGCCCTCTCGAACATCTACACCTTCGGCCCGACGTTCCGCGCCGAAAATTCCCACACCTCGCGCCACGCCGCCGAATTCTGGATGATCGAACCCGAAGTCGCGTTCTGTGACCTGCAAGGCGACATGGCTCTCGCCGAAGAATTCGTGAAATACCTCATTCGCGACGCCAAGGAACATTGCGCCGCCGACCTCGAATTTTTCGGCAAGTTCGTCGACAAGGAACTGCTCGCCCGACTCGACTTCGTCTTGGAAAAACCGTTTGTGCGTTGCAGCTACACCGAAGCCGTCGAGATTCTCAACGCCAGCGGCAAGACTTGGGAGCATCCCGTCGCGTGGGGCGACAACCTCCAGTCCGAACACGAACGCTACCTCACCGAGGAACACTTCAAGTGTCCCGTCACCGTCTATAATTATCCGCGCGCGATCAAAGCGTTCTATATGCGAGTGAACGACGGTTGCGCGCCTGATCGCCAGACTGTCGCGGCAATGGATTTGCTCGTGCCCGGCATCGGCGAAATCATCGGCGGCAGCCAACGCGAGGAGCGGCTTGATCTCCTCAAGGAAGGCATGGCGTTGCACCACCTCGACGAGAAAGCTTATTGGTGGTACCTCGATCTGCGTCGCTACGGTACGGTGCCGCACGCCGGCTTCGGACTCGGTTTCGAGCGCATGCTCATGTTCGTGACGGGCGTCGCCAACATCCGCGACGTCATCCCCTTCGCCCGCACCCCGGGCACGGCGGAATTTTGAGAAAGAAATTCAACTACCCTACCGAACGAAGCGACAACGCGAATGGATCTGATGGAGGCGGGGTGCCCTCACCCCGCATGTCTGCACGACGAAACCTGAAACCAGCGCGGTGAGGGGCACCCCGCCTCCAATTTCCAGAGGGAAGCCGAATTTCGATCCACTCCGTGATCTCCGATTTTACTCGGCCTTTTCTCTGTGCCGCATTTCTTGCCATGTACAACACCAGCCAACTTTTTCTTGCGGTAATACCGTCTCCGGTATTACCTGCCGCCATGCTCATCACCAGCAAAGGTCAGGTCACGATTCCCCAGCGCATCCGTGATCGCTATGGCCTGAAACCGGGCACGTCCGTGGAGTTCATCACGGAGCGGAACAAAGTGCAGCTTCGCCCCAAGAAGAGCGCGAAAACTCCCGTAGACGACTGGCTGCAGCACGCTACCGGTGCCCGCAAAGGCAAGGCCACCACCGCGCAGCTCCTGAAACTCACGCGAGGCGAAGACTGATGAGCCGGATGCTCGATACGAACGTCCTGCTAGACATTCTCACGGCGGACCCGCGCTGGCTGACTTGGTCCACGCAACAATTCCGCCTTGCCGTGGCCACCGGCCCCATCCCGATCAATCCGATCATTTATGCCGAGCTGGCGACGGGCTTCGATTCCCGCGCCGATCTCGACCACTGGTTGCGACCGGCCCTCTTCAAGCGCCTGCCCCTGCCCTACGAAGCGGGCTTTCGCGCCAGCCGGGCCTTCGTGGAATATCGAAAATCTGGCGGTCAAAGAAAAGCACCGCTGCCGGACTTTTTTATCGGAGCGCACGCCGAACTCGCGGGGCTCACTCTCGTGACCCGCGACACCGTGCGCTACCGCACCTATTTCCCGAAATTGAAACTCATCACGCCGGAAGGATAGTCCAGCAATCAACCATCCCCTTCGCCCGCACGCCGGGCATAGCGGAGTTTTGAGACAATCCCAGTAGCCCATCGAAGATCGCGCCATAAACTGACGCGCCGAGGGCGACGCGTCTCCAACCAGATAAACCCAGTCCGAAGTGTAATGGAGCCGCGACGCCCTCGCCGCATTTGCATTACTTCGTCCGACCAATAGGCGAACTTCAATGATCCAACGAATCCTCACCGATCCGATGAAAGCACGTAACCATCTACTCGCCCTCCTCCATTCCTTACTGGTCATGGTCTCTACAAACATCGTTCCCTGGCGTGCAAGCCACGCGCCCTACAACCTACATCTGCCTCCGAGGCGGTGTCGGAATCGTGTGAGCGTGCCCCCTTCGCGCATTCCGGTACGGCCACATCGGACTTCGCCAAGGCTGCGGCACGGCCACAAGAGCCGGCCCTACGTCGAATTCAGTCTGCATTTGGTCTTAACTCAACAGACGTGGACCGGAGACTGGGTTCCCCCATTGAAAGCTGCCGCGAACGCGGCCCGACTCTCATCCCACCGCTCAATGCCCGCCGTCGAGCTCGCCCGGGAGAATCATCCGGGCGAAGAGGGATTTGTTGGCGGCTTTCATGTACGCTTCTTTCGGCTCAATGGTTTTATCGTTCACGCGCGCCATCAGACTGTTGTCCATGGTGATCATGCCCTCGTGCGCGCCGCTCTCGATGATGGCGCGAATGTTTGCGATCTGACCGGTCCGGATCGTATTGGGCAACGCCTCATGCGTGAGCAAAATTTCATGCACGGCGCAGCGGCCTTTCGGGATGCGTTTGCAGAGCAACTGGGAAACCACCCCGGCGAGACAGCTCGAGAGCATCACACGGACCTGGTTCTGCTCCTCGGCAGGAAAGGTATTGATGATGCGATCCACGGTCTTCGCCGCGTTATTGGTGTGCAGCGTCCCAAACACCAGCATGCCCATCGAGGCGCAACCCAGGGCGAGCTGGATCGTCTCCATTTCACGCATTTCTCCGAGCAGCAAAATATCCGGATCGTGTCGCATCGCTCCTTTAAGCGCGGTGGCAAACGACTCGGTGTGCTCGCCAACCTCGCGATGCACGATCACGCATTTCTTCATCGGATGCACAAACTCAATGGGATCCTCGATCGTGATGATGTGCTTGGAAAAGTTCGTGTTGATGTAGTCGATCATCGCCGCGAGCGTCGTGGATTTGCCGGAGCCCGTGGGCCCGGTGACGACGACGAGGCCTTCATTAAGATGACAGAGTTTCTTCAGCGCCTCGGGCAACTTGAGTTCCTCGAACGAGAGAATCTTGGCCGGAATCTGGCGGAAAACCGCGGCCTGCCCCCAGTAATTATAGAGAAAATTTGCCCGGAAACGGGCGACCCCGGGAATTTCGTGCGCGAGATCGAGATCCTTGCGTTCGAGAAAGTCGGCCCAACGCTTGGCCGGACAAATTCCTTTGAGCAACGCTTCCATCGTCTTCGCATCAATGAGGGTGTCATTGAGCGGGACCAACGAACCCGAGGCGCGGATCTTCGGGGGCAGACCGACGGTGAGGTGCAGGTCGGAGCCGCCTTTTTCGAGCATCTGGCGCAGGAGAGTATCGAGAGCGGACATCATCAGGTGATTTTCGCCCGCAGGACGCGATTGGAAATGGTGGATAGAGCCGTCTCCGCAGTGATCTTGCGCTCCTGGTAGAGCTGAAAAACCACATTATCCATCAGACACATGCCATCCTTGAGCCCGGTCTCCATCGTGTTGCGCAAGCCCGTGGTTTTGCCCTCGCGGATGAGATTTTGAATGGCGCTATTGCTGACGAGAATTTCGCAGGCAAGCGTCAGCTCTTCCTCGATATTCGGGAGTAGCCGTTGGCAAACGATGCCGCGCAAACTCTCGGACACGCTGGCCCGGATCTGCGATTGTTGGGACGGAGGGAAAACATCGAGCAGCCGATTGAGCGTGGTGGCGGCATCGCTCGTGTGCATCGTGCCGATGACCAAGTGGCCGGTTTCGCTCGCACTGATCGCCATCTCGATGGTCTCCAAATCGCGCAGTTCGCCGATCACGATCACATCAGGATCTTCGCGCAGCGCGCCTTTGAGCGCAGTGAAAAACGACTTGGTATGCGGACCCACTTCGCGCTGGGAAACATTGCAGCCTTTCGCCGGTTGCACGACCTCGATCGGATCCTCGACGGTGATGATGTGATCGGTGCGCGTCTCATTCAGGTAATCCACCATGGACGCGAGCGTCGTGGTCTTGCCCGAGCCCACCGGACCAGTGATTAGAATCAGGCCGTTGTGGTACGAGAGGAGTTTTTTGAGCGTCTCAAGATGCGCGGTGAAGCCAAGCTCGGCCAAGGAACGCACTTTGTCCGGCACCATGCGGTAGGCCCCGGCGGGCCCGTTCTTGTGCACCATCAGATTCACGCGATACCGATCCGTATTACTGAACGACAAGGCGTAATCATAATCCTTACGGTCGGCGAAAGTCTTTTTCTGTCCCTCGGAAAGTAACGCGGTGTTCAGCCGATGCGCATCTTTGGCGGTGAGTTGATGGTCGCTCAAAAAAACAAATTTCCGATTCCTGCGAATAAAGGGAGCGGCCCCGGTGCAAAGGTGAAGATCGCTGGCTCCGGAGCGGGCACAGCTGATCAACAGAGCGCGGAGCGCCGCGCATAATTCATCATCGCCCAATGAGGCAATCCGCTCAAAGGGGAAAACGGGCAGACCTGTCGGACGACTGGCCGGTTTCTCGGCGGGAGTAGCGCGGCGCACGGGCACCGGGGTGGGCGCAGGAGCTGAAGCTGGCACGTCGACCACCGTCGGCACGTCGACCACCGTCGGCACCTCGATCGTCCGCGTAGCCAACTTGAGCGCGGCAGGTGCGGTGGAGAAGGGATCTTTAATGGCGTCACCTGACGTCGCACGTTTCATCGCTTCATCCAAGGCATTTTCCAACGCCGTGACATCCTCGACGATTTCCCGATCAATCAACTGTTGGGCGAAGTCGACGACTTCGGCGTTTTCGCTGAGCTGGGCTGCAATCAACCTCGCTTGCGAAAGCGTGAACAGACCTTTTTCGGCCCCGATAATGGCCAAACATTGAATCTCTGCACAGAAAGCCATTAATTATTTCGTTCGTAGATTGATCGAAAACGTAGTCGGTCGAAGCCGCGCGTCGAGTCCGAAGTGATGCTTAACGAAAAGGCCCCTGCCCAGCTGGCGCGGCTCAATCGAGCCGCTAAAAACCAGCCAGCCAGGGGCGCCCCAGATCGTTAGGCAGAAAGAGACATCGCCGGCGCGGAATTCGCCTTCACTGATTTCGTCGAGGCCGCATGACGGCATTCCGTGATCGCCTGCTTCATTTCCTCAAAGGAACAGGGTTTGCCCAAAAAGGCATTGACCCCGAGTTGGCGTGCCTGCGCAGTCTGCTCCTCGCTGATAAATCCGCTTAGAAAAATCACCGGGATATGGCGGGTCGCATCGGACTGGCGGAGATTTTGCAACACCTCCAATCCGTCCATGCCGGGCATATTCACATCACAAATCACCAGATTCGGCGTGAGCGCTCGCACGAGCCGGAGGCCCTGCGCGCCTTCCGCCGCAACCGTCACCTCATAACCGCAGGATTCCAAAAGCAACTGGGTGACTTGGCCCATCGAGCCCTCATCCTCGATCAAGATTATTGAATAGGGAATCGGCGGCCGGGAAGCGGAATAAGGCGGATTGCTCCGGCGGATCGTGTCGAAGGTTACTTTTTCAATTTTTGCATTCATGGGGCTTGAGATTGGAATAAGGTGACGAAACTAAATTCAGATCCGGGCGGCTTCGCGGGTCAGACGACCTTTGCTGACAAGCGTGCGGGCCAATTCGATGCGGAGCTCGCTATCGCTGGCGGCATAAGCCGCGACGACGACCCCGATCAGATTGCGCTCATTCACCGACTCGCGATCAGCTTGATCGTTGTTCACGCCTTGGACCACATAACCGTGGGCGTCTTCACCGATGACCGAGTGGGCGACGACATGGCCATTGCGCTTCGTGTAGACGAGGGTCATGCCTTTTTTGATGTCCCGGTAAGCAATTGGGCGGACCACGATGGCCGTGTTCGGATTGTAGAGCGGCTGCATCGATTCACCGATCCCCCAGAACGTTTGGGCACCCGTCATTGCTGCGGCGGCCTGCTCGGCGATTTTCATCTGGCTGCCTTCAGCCACAATTTGGGGCGCGGGGGTCTGGGTGATGATTGCCGCGAGTTGACGATCAGACTTAATTCCCGCAGAAGCGACGGTCGTGGCAAAAATCATCCCCAAAAACACGGCCACTTGGCTGAGTTGGCGGATGGCGGGGACGTTTTGCATGGGACTACTATCCCATAAACGGCTTTTTCCGGGTATCCGGCTTCCCCCGTAACGTCGCCTACGGAATACCGCTAAGGTCATTCCACCTCGTGCCGTTGAGTGATTAACGCCCATTCACTTCAAACCGTACCAGCCCGACGCATCCCGCACCCATTCCGCAAGTTGGGCGAACACCGCAAAAAACCGCCTCCCCTCCCCCATGATTCGTGTGCTTTATGCTGAAGATGACCCCAACGTCGCCGCCGTGGTGCGAAGCTATTTCGAGCATTTCGGCAAAGAGTGCTCACTCGAAATCGTCGTCACCGGCAAGGCTTGCCTCGACCGGATGGCCACAGGGACGATCGATGTCCTTTTGCTCGATCTCGTCCTGCCCGACATCGACGGTTTAAATATTCTTGGCCAACTGGCCGTGCGCCACGACCGCACTCCCGTCGTCATGATCAGCGGACACGGACAAAACGATCTCGCGGTCCGCGCGCTCCGGGCCGGAGCCGTCGATTGCGTGGATAAATCCGCCACGCAATTTCTCCAAGTCGTCGAGATCGTCAAACGCGTGCACGCCGAGCACGCCGCCTCGCGCTCTTCCCGCTCGCCGCACCCGACCCGGACCGAGCCCTACCAGATATTATTAGTGGAAGGCTCCGCTCCCGTCGCGACGCAAATCCGCGAATACTTCCAAAAGAACGCTCCCCAATTCGCACTCATCGTCGCGGCCACGCTCGGAGAATTCGCCCGCTTTCTCCACGAAGGCGCCCACGCGCACGCGGTGGTGATCGGGCCCACGCCCGCCAACACCCGCCCACTCGATATTCTCCGCCAGCTCCGCACCGAAGCCACGTTCATTCCCGCCGTGCTCCTCTCCGCGCGCAACGACGGCGAGACCGCCATCGCCGCATTCCAACTCGGCGCGCAGGATTATATTCTCCAAAAACAGGAATACCTCACCGAACTGGTTTTCTCCCTGAACAACAATCTGCGCCGCGCGGATATCGAACGCCAAAACATCCGGCTCACCCGCGAACTCGAGGAGCTCAACCAATCGCTCGAAACGCAAGTGACCGCCCGCACCGCCGAGCTGCGCGCCCTCTCGCTCCGTCTCTTGCAGATCCAGGAAGACGAACGCCGCGCCATCGCCCGCGAACTGCACGACCAAGTCGGCCAAATGCTCACCGGCTTAAAGTTTCAACTCGAAGCCGCCACCGCCCAAGCCGGCCCGGCCGCGCAGGAAAAGTTATCCGAAGCCACGATCACCGCCACCGATCTCATGCGTCACGTCCGCGAGCTCACCCAGCTCTATCGCCCGCGCGTGCTCGACGACCTCGGCCTCCAGCCCGCGCTCGAATGGCACGCGAAACAATTCCAACGCCAGACCGGCATTACCGTTTCCCTCGATCTCGCCCTGCCAGCCGAACGGCTGCCCAGCGAACTCGAAACCGTGATCTTCCGGATCACCCAGGAAGCACTCACCAACATCGCCCGCCACTCTGGCGCCAAGACCGCCGCGATCAGCCTCAGCCACGAGGCCGAACAACTGCACGTGGAAATCTCCGACCAAGGCAAAGGATTCGAACTCGCTCCCGTGCTTGAACGCCGCGATGCCATCGGCCTCGCCGGCGTGCGCGAGCGGATCCACCTCGCCGGTGGCCGGCTCGAGATTGTCTCCCAACCCGGTCAAGGCACCAGGCTCAACGCCACCTTCCCTCTTCCCCTCCTCGCACCCGCATGATCACCGCCATCATCGCCGACGATCACGAAATTGTCCGCCGCGGACTCCGCAGTCTGTTGGAAGCCCACAACTGCAAACTCGTCGCCGAGGCCGCAGACGGCTTAGCCGCCGCTCAAGCCGTGGAGAAATTAAAGCCGCAACTGCTCTTCCTCGACTTGAACATGCCGCGCCTGCACGGCCTCGAAGTCCTCAAGCAAGCCCGCACCAGCAGTCCCCACACGAAGGTCATCGTCCTCTCCATGCACAACGACGAGCCGTACGTCATCGAGGCCCTGCGCGCCGGTGCCGCCGCTTATCTCTTGAAAGGCTCCGAGTCCGAAGACATCGCGCAAGCCCTCAAGGAAGTGATGGCCGGCCGCCGCTACCTCAGCGCCCCGCTCTCCGAATGGGCCATCAACGCCCTCGCCACGAAAGTGGCCGAGTCCACTGATCCCCTCAGCAGCCTTTCTCCTCGCGAGCGTGAAGTGCTGCAATACGCCACCGAAGGATATGGCAATCCCGAGATCGCGGAAAAATTATTCATCAGTCCGCGCACCGCCGAAACGCACCGCACCAATCTCATGCGTAAACTCGGCTTGCAGTCCCAGACCGACCTCGTCCGTTTCGCCATCCGCAAAGGCCTGCTCACGGCCTGAATCAGAGCATGAAGTGTTGAGAGACTGGAGTTGAGAGCTGAGAGCCGCTTCTCAGAGCTGATATTCGTTATTCCTGATTGTACGGAGACTCCACATTTTAGTCTGCCCTCCACGCCCGAGCGCACAACTGGGCCGGAATCATGCCGTCGAATTCGTATTTCCGAATGAGCAAAAAGAAACCGAAAGGTGGTCGCCGATTTCCCCATCGGCGATCAAGCGTCGGTGTGGAAACCGACGCCCACCCACTGCATGATCCCGGCTGCGCACCAAGGTTGATCGGAATATTATCTCAACGAAACCCCTTAAAGACTACGTGCGCTAGGCCATTCCTGTGGAGGGCCGAGGAAACGAGATGAGTCGATCACAGCGCAAACCGGATGAACTGTATCGGAGGTGGAGCGCGACCTCCGGACGCGCTGCGTGCAGTTCTGGCTGCAAAACCCGCCCGGAGGTTGGGTTCCACCACCGCAAATGCATGCGCCGTGAATTCTAAAATCCGTGCCACTTCCGCGGCAGGCCCGCCCCGGAGTAGCCGCGTTTGAGCCGCAGGCGAAAGCGCGGTGTCTTGCGGCCCCGTTTTCGGGCTGCGCCCTCAAACGAGGCTACTCGCACACGGCAAATTATCCCTCACGGGGCAGGAGACCCGTGCCACTTCCCCATCACGTTAAGTTCCGCGCTCTCCGGCCATTCGACAGGCTCAGGCCGTCCTGAGCAGTGTCGAACGGACGCGTCCTCCGCGTTAATTGTATTTTTAACCTGATTCGCGGCGAAGTTGAGCTTATTTTAATTCCTCTGAATCAGGATGTCTGAGGCTGGTCCCTGCCTGCCGAGGCTCGTGCTGAGTGATTGGTGCCGCACATGTCACGCTTCGTTGCGAGACAAGCTCGCAACCCACGCAAGCCCACAGGCACGGAGGCCTGTGGCTTCGCTAAGGCCCATTGACTCGGAATTCGGAATGTCACGGGTCAGCAGTCAATTGTTTGCTTCAATATGTCGGTCGCCAGGCCATGCGGTGACGCAGCCGGACTGACCGTTTCCTTTCTCAATGCGTTGGATTACTCGCGGGCACTTTTTGCCGAACGACCATCGGGGCGGCGCTAACCTTGCCTTCGATCCAATCCCACGCAGACTTGATATTCCGAAAGATCTTCACTTTGCCCTCTGCCGCTGGGCCGAGGACCTGTTCGTACATCCGGGTGATGCCAAAATCCGAAAGACCTGAAACCACAATCGCCGCTTTGTTTTTTCGCTTTTCTGCCCAATTCACTCTGACCAATTCTGCCAGAGCCCGGATATCAGGCGGCGTCACCGCCGAGAAGTCCGCTTCGCGCACGTCCCACAACGAATGCAGCTTCGCCTCGAACTCCGCGGAGTTGTAGACGGCCGTGAGCATGCTGGAAAAATCCTTCAGGTTGACCACGCCGGTAATCTTATGCGTCCGGATCCCCTTCACGCCATCCATGTGAGTCTCAATGTGCATCAGCTTTCATAAGTGAATGCGGGCCTCGTCAGTGAAACAAGTTTTTAAACCATTATGGGAATGTACGCTTCAAATCCAAGCGCAGTCTTCATAGGCAAAACGCAGAGAAACGGGTCACCCGGTGATTCAGTATCCTCCGGATGTGCCGTTGCCCCGGCTGGTCAGGGACGATGGCAGAAGGTCGCTCATGCTCGGTACCGCCCTACCTCAAAAAATCGAACGGCCACGGCTAAAGGTAGTCCTCAATAATTTCATCCGCCTGCGATCAGCAGGCTCCTCGGAACCACTGGACGGAGACGATCAGTCGCAGTCACACCTTCAAGGATTCATCCCTTGAGGAATCCTATTAGCGGTCAACTTCATTCCGGTTTCTCGTTCCGGCTTTTCAGTTCCAGCAATCCCCTCAACCAGGCAACAGGAACGTCTCGAATTGCTTCTTCAACTCCATCATGAAGGCTGCGGCGCCCGCGCCATTCACGACGCGGTGATCAAAGGTGAGCGAGAGGGTGACGACTTCCTGCGGATAAATGACGCCAGCGTCCTTGATCATTTTCTCGTGCGCCGCGCCGATGAAGAGTGTGCTCATGGCCGGCGGCACCACGATCGGCGTGGCATTTTCCACGCCGAACGCGCCGAGACTGGAAATATTCAAGGGCGCCTGCACCTCGGCATACTTGCCGCTGCGGGTTTCCTCGATCGCCTGTTGATACGCGACGATGAAATCAGCCCAGCCCAACCGGCTGGCTGCCGCGATAGCGGCTGTGCCCAACCGATCACCATCGAGCGCCACCGCGACGCCGAGATCAAAATCCGTTTGCTCAAAAATCGTGCCGTCTTTTCCCACTGTCCGCCGAAAACCAGCGTGATGCTCCATCGCGCGCGTCACACACCAAGCCATCATGGAGGAAGGCGAAGGGGCCGCCTTGCCTTGTTTGGTCTTGGCCTTTTCACGCGCGAGCCGCAACGGCTCCCAGCGGCAATCCATAAGGAGATTCGCCGGCACGACCGCATCGAGTCGTTTCGTGATGGCAGAGGAAAGAGCGGGCGGACGAATAGTGCCTTGCATGGGACCGGAGGGAGTTAAGTGGGAACCAGCGCCGATAACCGGCGCAGATTTTTCGGGAGCGCGGTTAGCCTCGGCGGCAGCTACACTCGGTGCGGCCACGGGAGTGTTTACGGCGCTCGCAGGTTTAACCAGCGCCCCGGTTTCGATCCGGAGACCGGCCACGCTGGCCGCATCGCCCGTGACAAGTGCGATGGGTTGGCCGATGAGCACGGTGTCATCGACCTTGATACTCCAGCTTTTGAACACACCCGCGAATGACGCCTCGATCGGATAAACGGCTTTGTCCGTCTCCACTTCGCAGAGCACTTCGTCGTGCTTCACCGGATCACCGGGTTGCTTGTTCAACACCACCACGCGAGCGGAGCGCAGGCCTTCGCCCATGATCGGTACGTGCACGATGATGTCGTTCGTTCCGGCGACGACGGTATTTTGTGGGCCATGGGCGTTATCGGTGGCGGCGGCCGTTCCAATCACCACGGCCCCAGCCGGAGCAGCACTCGCCGACTCCTCGGTCACTTCACCCCGCACGGCGTTGATCGCCACGGTACGCCTGATTTCCTCTGCGATGCGTTTCACATCGGGCAGAGCGGCGTATTCATAAATAGGATTATTGCCGATCATCACGTCGCCCTTGGACACCAGGCGCGGGGGCGCGACGAGGCGCGTCCAAAGTTCCGCATGACTGCTGATATGCTGGATAATCATCTGTCCGACGGAGCAGGTTTCCCCGTCTTCCTGCACCACGATGAGACGGCCGGTTTTGAGCACCGAGGCCTCGACCATCGTCTTATCCCACGGCGAAATTGAGCGAAGGTCGATGAGTTCGACGCTGATCTCGTCCTTCAAGGTCGCGATCGCTTCCTGCGCTTTCTCCACGGTATTACCCCAGGCGACGATGGTCAGATCCTCGCCCGTCGTGAGTCGGCGGGCTTGGCCAAACGGGATCGGGGCAATCGGCTCGGTGACTTCGCGCTCGGCCCAAAGCATGTGCTTGGGAATGAGGAAAAGCGTGATGTCCTCGCTGTGCATCGCGGTCCACAGCAACCCGGCGGAATCCTCGGGGGTGGAGGGAATGACAACATTGATGCCGGGGAAATGCGCGAACACCGCTTCGTTAGCCTGCGAATGCCAGATGGCGCCGCCCGGCAGATACGCGCCGTAGGGAGCATAAAACACGGCGGGCACTTTCCATTCGCCGTTCGTGCGCCAGCGAATATTCGCAAGGTTTGAGACCAACTGATTAAAGCCCGGAAAAATAAAATCGATAAACTGAATCTCGAAAACCGGCCGGCGGCCATACAACGCCAGGCCGCCACCGATGCCGATGATCGTCGATTCCGCGAGCGGAGAATTGAAAACCTGCGCGGGAAAATCCGTCGAAAGTTTCTGCGTGAGTCGGAAGACGCCGCCTTTCGGATCTTCGATATCCTCGCCGAAAATCATCCGGCCGGGATCGGCATCGAGGCCGGCGCGCAACGTCCGGTTGATCAGGTCACCCATGCGATACTTGCCGGGTTTAAACAACTGGCCGCTCAACTCGGGGGCCGGTCCCGTGATTTCGATCATCAGATCCGCGTTGCGGGGGTTTTCTGCTTTCTCCGCCGCCGCGTAATCCGCCCGGACCTTTTCCTTTAACTCCTCTTCGAGCTTAGTGAATTCATCCCCAGAAATCTCGCCCGCCGCCCTCATTTTTTCCTTCAGCAAATTCAAAGGATCGGCCTGCTCGATCGCGGCGAGATCTTCCTTGGAGCGATATAGCGAATGATCATCCGAACTCGTGTGACTGGAGAGCCGCTCCATTTTGACCCAGAGAAACACCGGACCTTCGCCCGCCCGCAATGTGGCGATGGCTTGCTGAGTGACCGCGTGGACCGCCTCAACATCGGAGCCGTCGACGTGTTGCCAAATTGCAGGATTCATCGAGCCGACCGCCAGTGGGTTGGTCTTTCGCGTCGGCGTGGAAATGCCGTAAGCATTATCCTCAATGACCATCAGCACCGGCAACTTGCGCTCTAACGCGATGCTCACCGCTTCATAAAAATCGCCCTGTCGCGTCGCCGCTTCGCCCGAACAGGTGACCACGATGCTGTCTTTTCCGTCCAGTTGCATGCCCCAGGCGATGCCGCAAGCCGGGATAAGCTGCGCGCCCGTCGGCGTCGGCACGCTCACAATATTCAATTCACGAGACGAATAATGCGACGACATCATCCGGCCACGGGAGACCGAATCACGGCGTGCAAAATACTCCATGGCCAAGTGGCGGGTCGTGATGCCTCGTCCCATGCACAGACCGCGATCGCGATAATAGGGCGCCAAATAATCGCCCTGCCGTAATTGCGCACCCAAGGCACACAGCCCTTCGTGCCCCCGACCCGATACATGAAAGTGTCCCTTGCCTTGGCGATTCAGGCTCTCTTCCCGCATATCGGCCAGTCGGCTCTCCAGCATCACGCGCAGCAAGTGGCGGCGTTGCTCTTTGTTCAGGGTCGGAGATGAAGTTGGTGCCATACGGTCGGTCATGGGGTCGGTCACGAGATAGGTTTGTTAAAAACCGAGGCGCCGCAACGGATTTTTTCACCCCCTTGGCCGACCTTCAACTAGCCATCGCGTAAAAACCCGTTGGCTTTGGCGTAATGCATTAATCCGCCGCGAAATGCCGGAAACCCAATACCCACAATTAGCGCCAAATCTGCTTCAGCGGACGTCTTCACAATTCCTTCCGCCAAGGCGCATTTGGCTTCTTCAATCATCCGGTTATTCAAGTGGTTTTGGATAGCGGCGGCCTTCATCTCGAGGGCTTGGGCCGGAGCAAATTGCCCGACGAGCGGATTCACCGAATAGTTCTCCCTCCCATAAGTATAAAATCCCGAGGAATTGCCATTTTTCCGACCGTACATTCCGGCCTTACCCAATTGGTCGCAAATACGCGTCGCGGCAAAGCGCGCGGGGAAATATTTCTGCAATTCACTGAACACGGAATTCAACACATCCACCCCTACCTCGTCGATCAACCGCAACGGACCCATCGGCCAACCCCAGTCACGCATCGCCTGATCAATCACCTCTGATCGCACGCCCTGCTCCCATAAACGGCAGGCCTCATTCAAATAGCCGGCCAGCACTCGGGTGACAAACAGACCGGGCGAGGCCCGGCAGATCACGGGCGTCTTGCCCATCGCCCGGACCAGCTCGAGCGCACACGCCGCAGTAGCCCGGGATGTTTGCGCCGTCAGAGCAATCTCCACCAGCGGCATGCGACTCACTGGAGTAAAAAAATGCAGGCCGAGAATTCGACCCGGCACCGGCAGTCCTGCGGTTATTTGCTCGATGGCCAGCGCCGAAGTGTTCGAGGCGATGAGGCATTCCGGTGGGACGAACTTGCCGAGTTCAGCCATGAGCTGCTGCTTCATCGCTTCATTTTCCGTGATGGTCTCAATAATCAGATCACAAAATTCAAAGTCCTCCAGACTCGACGAGAGACCGATGCCGCCCATCGCCTTGTGCGCCGCCGCATGAGAAATCAGGCCATCATTCTCCGCTTCATGAAACAACTCACGAATTTTTTCCACGGACTGCTTGAGCGTCGCCCGGTCCGCATCGTGGAGCAACACGCCCAAACCCCGCATCGCGCACCAGTGGGCAAGGCCCGTCCCCATCACCCCGGCGCCAATGATGCCAATGTTCCTTGCCGGAGCTGGCGCTGGTGAACCCTCGGGCTCAGAGGGAAACCACGTCTCGAGATTGGTTTTTTTGGCCGCGTTCTTCAGGAAAAAGACGCGGATCAGATTTTTCGCCACTTCACTGGTCGCCACCTCGCTAAATTTTTCCACTTCGAGGGCCATCGCCTGTTCGAATGGCAGGGCCGCACCCTGCTCGATCACCTCAAGTGCCGCCAACTGGGCCCGTTGACTCGCTCCGTGCGCGATGGCTTTTTTCCGGAACTCAGAAAAAACATCCTGCAGGGGAATAGGACTGGCCGACCCCAACGGGTGCGGTGCGGTTGATCCCGTCCGCGCCGGCCGGCCCGCCGCTGCGAGCCGCAACGCCACCACCTGAGCCCGAGCTTTCAAACTGGCGGCTGGCACCACTTCATCGATCAACCCAGTCCGCAACGCCTCGGCCGCTGGCAAAAGTTTCGCCTGCAAAATATGTTTCATCGCCGCCTGCGCGCCAATCAAGCGCGGTAACCGCACGCCACCACCCCACGCCGGGATGAGGCCGTAACTCACTTCGGTCAAACCGATCACCGTCGTCTGCGCATCACTGGCGATGCGCCAGTGACAGGCGAGCGCCAGTTCATAGCCGCCCCCCGCACAGGCACCATCGATCGCACACAACACCGGCACCTTGAAGTCGGCCAATTGCGCAAACAAGGCCTGTCCCTCCTTCGCCAATTGCGCCGCCGCCGCCGCGTCCGGCAGTTGTCCAAGCCATTTCAGATCCGCTCCCGCGATAAAAATATGCTCCTTCGCGCTGAGCACGACCACCACCTTGACCGGCTGTTTCCCCAAGTCCTCGACCGCGAGGCGCAAGGCTGCGAGCATGGCCGCATCCAGCACATTTGCCCGGCTGGTCGGGTCATTAAAATCAATCCAGCCGATACCATCGCGATCAACAGAGTAAGTTACGGGAAGGCTCATTAAGACAAAGTGGGCGATAGGAATTCTTGAAATTAATTCTGTAAGACTCGAATCAACGCCCGACAATGCTAAAGCCCGAGGATAAGCGACATTGTTCGCTCACTGAGAATACTTCCCCAGATATTTCAACGCCACGGCGAGATCTTTTTGCAGCGGTGCGGCAATCGTCATCCGCTCCCGCGACTCGGGATGAATGAACGTCACCCGGCTCGCATGCAACGCCAGCCGGCCGATCAACGGCTTCTCCGCTTCCCGTCCTTTGTAGCCGCGCTTGAACTCCGACAGCAGCAGCCGGGTCTCATCGCCATAAACCGGATCGTTCAACACCGGAGTGCCGCTGGCGGAGAGATGAATCCGCACCTGATGTTTGCGCGCCGTCACCAACCGGCACTCCAGATGAGTGAACCGGCCATAACGGGCCCGAATCTGGCATTCCGTCAGCGCCGCCTTCCCATGTTTTTTCACCACGCACATCCGGTCCGGCGCGGCTTCGTCTTCCTTCAACACAAAATCCACCTCGTAGGTATCGGCCACCGGCGAACCGACCACGATCACCTCATAAATATTTTCCACGGTCTTGGATTGAAACTGCCCGCTGACAAAATCCAACGCTTGCTTGGTTTTCGTGCACAACACCAGCCCGCTCGCCTCCGCGTCGACCCGATGCACGTTGGCCACGCCCGCACCCCTTTTTTCCTGAATGAGCCCCAGCAAGCAAACCTGCCCTCGCGCCCGCGGATCGGGCGAAACCAGCAACCCGCTCGGCTTGTCGAAGGCGATCAGCCAATCATCTTCGAAAATAATCGGCGGGAGTGACGACATGTCCGGCTGTTCTGCGCAAACCCCACCCACGCGCAAACCAATACGCTGGCGGCGCTGCACAAAAAATCCCGCGCGCTTGCTTCCTGAAACGAACGACTGGAGGCGTTCGCCTCTATCAGCCCACTATTTGCCCCTGTTTTCCTCGCGGCTTTACGGTTTTTTCAGCTCAAAATATTATTGGAGAGTGGCGATCTTCCGCACTATTCCTTTTGCTCCAACCTAAAGATGACCCTGGCTCCCCGCATACTTGTCAATTTTCTCGCCGGACTTCGCACGGCCCGCTTTGCCAAAAAACTCCAGCAGACCGGCGACGGCTTGGCCGCGCAGAAAATAATTTTCACCAACCTCCTCGCCTCCCTCAGTCGCAGCCAGCTCGGACAGCGACAAGGCCTGCACCCCGGTTTTGATTACGATAGTTTTCGCCAAAGCCAGCCACTCGTCGAACACGCCCACTACGAACCCTTCATCGCTGCGATGGCCGGTGGAGAAACCGATGTGCTCTGGCCGGGCCGCTGCTCCTTCTTTGTCAAAACCGCCGGCACCACCACGGGGACTCCGCGCTTGCTTCCCATCACGAGCGAACTGCTGGCAAATTATCACGCCGGGATTTCCGCAGCCACTTTCATTCACGCCAGGGATGCAGGGCACGCCGGGGTCTTCCTCGGTCGGCATCTCCAAATCGGTGCCAGCACCAAACTCGATGAAGCCACCGGCAGCTACACCGGGAATTTTGAGGCGCTGACCCATCTCGCGCTCTCCCCGTGGGTCGAGGCCAATCTGTATTCCCCACCGAGCAAACTCGCCCAGCTCCCCGATGGTCCGGCTCGTACTGCGGCCATCGCCGATGCGATGCTATCCCACGATGTCACTTTGGTTGGAGGCAAACCTACCGCGCTCCGCCTGTTCACCGATACCATCCGCACCCGGGGCACTCGCGGCAAAGCCCGCCTCACCACCCTCCAATCTCTCTGGCCCAATCTGGAATGCTATCTGCACACCGGCGCTCCACTCGGTTTGCTCGCGCACGAATTACCAGGTCTGGTCGGGCACCATGTCACGTTCCGGGAAGTTTATGCCGCCGCGGAAGGCTGGTTTGCGGTGCAAGATGGCCAGCCGGCCGACGGCCTCCGCCTCCTCACCGATGCCGGAATCTTTTTTGAGTTTTTGCCCATGGCAGATTACGACGACACTCTGCCCGCTCATCTCGGACGCGCCTGCCTGCCCTTAGCGCAAGTCAAGATCGGCGTCGACTACGCCCTCGTGATCACCACGCCGGCAGGGCTTTGCCGCTACGTCGTGGGCGACATTGTGCGCTTTGTTTCGCTCGAGATTCCCCATCTCCACTTTGTCGGTCGCATCCGGCTCCAGCTCGCCTCCTTTGATGAACAGGTCAGTGAGCGCGAACTCAACGACTCCCTCCTCGAGGTCTGCGCGAAACACGATTGGGTGCCGGTCAACTTCCATGTTGCCCCGTATTTATTACGCGCCGGCCCCAACTCTCGCGGTGGCCACGAATGGTGGGTCGAGCTCCGCCCCGGCACCGTCAAAACGCCCACCGGTCCGCTGCTCGCCGACGAGCTCGACACCGTCCTCGCCCGCCTTAATCCCCTCTATCGCCAGTTGCGGGAAACCGGCGGGATCGAACCTCCCCTCGTACGCCTCGTCATGCCCGGCGTCTTCGAGCAATGGGCCAGAAAACATCCGATCCAATCCGGCGGTGGCCTGCCTTGCTGCCGCCCGGATCGGTTGATCGCCGACCAGCTCACGATTCTCACCCGCTTCCACGCCGGCGAAGCCATCATCGGTTGAGCGGAGAAACTGCCTGAGGTCCGGCGCGTCGATATTCACGACGGGCTCAGCGGTCCCGCCCTACCGAATAACACAAGCGGATTAAACGGACTGAATCGTTCCATGGTAGGTTCCGCGCTTGTCGCGCTACGTTGCGAGGCAAGCTCGCAACCTACGGAACAAGCCCACGAGCCCACCGACACTGATGCCGGTGGCTACTCCAAGGCACTTGATTCGCTAGATCAGCGGCGTTTTAGGGGTGCTTCACCGCGCAGGCATCTGCCGAGGTGGAACCCGACCTCCGGGCGGGTTTTGCCGCGAGCGGGTTTTGCCGCGAGAGCCGGCCAGAAGCGCGCCCGGAGGTCGCGCTCCACCTCCGATTCAGATCATCCGGTGTGCGCCGTGACTGGCTCAGCTCGTTTCCTCGTCCCTCCTCTCTCCACGGGAAGGGATCAGGATGACGTCACCGACCGGTGCGCTGCCAGCGACAAGGCGACTTGGGCGCGGTAACCCCGACAAAGTCGGCCCACAGGGGGCATCCGTCACCCATCAGGATTCAGGTACCAAGCCGATTGCGCAGCGCTTCACGCAGGACGTCAGGGGCGAAAGGTTTTTGCAGCACGACGGCACCACCCGCAGCTAATTCGGGCGTCAACTCGTGCGGCGCATCATGGACACTCGTGAAGAGCGGACGGATCGTCGGCTGCAACCGCCGCACTTCCTGGACGAGATCCGTGCCCGACACCTCGCCGCGCAAATCCAAATCAGTCACGAACACATCCACCTCTTCCCGCCGCAATATTTCGCGGGTGGCACCGAGCTCCATGCTTTTCAGCACGCGATACTCCCGGCCGAGAATCAGGCTGATGGAACTGGCGACGCCGGAATCGTTGTCGTGGACCAGCACCGTCGGTCGCACCGTTTCGCCAAAGGGGCCACTGCGCCGCAACGCCGCTGCGAGCATCGTTTCCGAAGTGGAGCCGTCACGCCGCAACTCCGCCACGCCGACTCGCAAGGTGCCGACATCGCCGAGAAGGCCCTGCCATTGCCTGAGTCTATGCCGGGCCGCCGAGCCGCCCATCCCGGCCATCACAATCCCGATGCGATTGGCATCGTAGGGTCCCACGACTTCATTGCCCGCCAGCGCCTGACGGAGCGCCGGCAGTTGGCGCAGCACGCCTTCACACACTTGGGGTGACTCGACCAGCGCGAAGCTCACCGGGTGTTCCTCAACCAATCCACGGAAAGTCTCACGTTGCAGCGCTTCAATCAGCCTGACCTGACCGGGCGTGAGATCGTGCAACGCGATCACCCAAACGCCATCAGGCGCGCGCCGGGCCTCGCCGAAAATAAGTTTTCCGGCCGCCCGCAGATGAAAATTTCCGTGGCCCGATTCTATTTCCAAAAAGGGCGGCCCTGCCTCCCCGAGCCAATCGCGCCCCAGATCATTGGCCACGAGCAAGCGCCGCTCGGGCGTGTAAGCCGCCAGACCGATCGGCGCCTGGTTGAGCAAAAAGCGCAGCAACTCCTGGCTGCGTTGCGCCTCCTGCCTGCGCACCGCTTGATCAAGCACCGCCGAAAGAAAATCGGCGAGACCGGCGAGCAAATGCAGATCCTCCGCGGCGAATTGACGATTCTCACTGCGAGGCGCGGCTTGCAAGAAACCATGGGGCAACCCACCACCCACCAGCGGCACACTCAGCGAGCCCGCCACCAAGGGCACCTTTCCCGCATGCACCGCGCGATCAAGCAAGATGGCCGTGTGCTCAAACGCTGCGAACTGGGCGAGTGCCGTCTGCAAGCCAGCGACAAATCGATCAAATTCTCCGAAATCGGAAAACGCCTTGGCGAGCGCCCGCAGTGCGGCCGGCCCGGGCAAAGCTATTTTGGGCTGCGTCAGGTTCATTCCAGAATTGGCAGATGCACGCGGAAGGTGGTGCCGCGCCCCACCGCACTGTCGACGTGAATATCGCCGTGATGATGTTGCACGATGCGCTTCACGATGGCGAGTCCGAGCCCCATGCCTTCCTTGCCGAGACGTTGCCCCGTGGCCTTGGTGGTGGCGAAGGGTTCGAAGATTTGTGGCAGCACCACCGGATCAATGCCGGGACCATTATCGGCCACGCTCACGAAGAGCAACGGCTGGGGCACATCGATGACACGCGTTTCCAATTTAAAGACGATGCGGCCATCCGGCCGGCCCGCGAGTGCCTGAATCGCATTCTGGGTGAGATTGAGGAAAACCTGCAGCAACTGGCTGTGATTTCCGCGCACCGGCGGCACTGTTCCAGAAGGAATTTCGATCGTGACGCCCGTGCGCACCAGTTCGGGATGCACAATCGCCGACATCGTCGTGAGCAACTCGGGCAGATTCACCGCCTCCATGACGACTTGGTTGCTTTCAGCAAACGCCGCCACGTTGTCGATGATGTTGGCGATCCGATTCACATCCCGTTCGACCACCGCCCCGAATTCCTGCAGCATTTCAGGATCAGGCAGACGCTCCTTGAGCAAAGCGGTGAAGGTTTGCACCGACGTGAGCGGATTGCGCAACTCGTGGGCGAGTCCGGCCGCCAGCGTGCCGAGCGAGATAAGTTTCTCCGTCTGGCTGGCGCGGCGTTCCAACTGGCGCGCACGCAGCGTGACCGCCACCTGCAAACAGGTCGATTCAAGCAGAGCCAGTTCGGCCTCCGTATAACGCTCGCCGCTCTGGCGCGCACCGAGCAGCAAGATGCCGGAAACGAAATCGTCACTCGCGATAGGGAAGACCGCCTCCATGGGCAGCTTCATGCGCAACCGCTCCAAATCAGCCAGCATACCGCCATTAAATTCCATCTCGGAACCGTCGATCAAGACCGGTCCGACATGGCCGTGCATCATGTGCGTCAGCACGCTATCGATCGGTACTTCCGCCGGACATTCCAGCCAGCCATGCGCCGCGCGCAGTTGGTAATCCCGGTCAAACTCCGTCCGCGAATAAGCGGCGGCGGCCTGCAAATCGAAAACCCGCGCAATCTCACTCACCGTGCTTTCAAAAATTTCCTGCTCCGTGCCCAGCCGAACAATGCGATGGCCCAAGGCCTTCAACTGTAACAACTGGTTTTTGCGGTGCCGCAGATAGGTCTGGGCCATGACCCGATCCGCCGTGCGATGCATTTGTGGCACCGCCCAGAGAAAAAACAAACTGCTCGCGATGGAAATAAGAAAACCGTTCAACAACCATTCAGCCGTCACCGCGATCCCCAGCGCCGGAGCCACAATCAACCCCGCCAATAAAATCACACAGGAAAAAGTAACCGCCATCCCCACATAGATGGCCGCGTACGCAAAATCATGAGTGACCAGCGGCAGTTGATAACGCGAAACGGCGTGCGCCACCATCACGAGATAGAGACAAACCAAGGCGTTGCCAATCGGCGGCACCGGCAGATCAAGCCAGAGGGGAAAATTCGTCGCCCCACCGGCAAAGCCCAGCACAGTGCCCATGAAAATCATCCGCAGTTGACTGGAGCGCGGGCCGCTGGAATGGCGCGCATGGTGCTGGAGTTGCCAGAGCGCAATGATCATCAGGATCCCAAACCAAACCAGATAAAAAACAAAGGCACTGCCCGCCCGCGGCCAAAAAGGCATCCCCATCGCCGGGGACACTTCTCTGACCATCAATGACGTGAAACTGAGCGCGCAAAAAACGCAGGCCGAGGCATAACCCAGCCGCATCACCCAGGCCATCCGGTGCTCGTTACACAAGCGCGTGACGAAATGCAGATAAGTGATCGGCACGAAGTAGGCCGGAAACATCAGCAACCGCGTGAAAAAAAGCGCCCGCTCGGGATCATTGGTATTCTGCCAGAGGAGATAGCCCGCCGACCAGAGCGCGACGAAGAAAGCAAAAATGCCAAACTGCAAATTCAGCCGGTTATTCCGGCTGCGCAACCCCACGGCAAACGCCAAGAGCATCGCGACGAGAAAATTCGCGTAGGATGAGATGATCAGGTAAGTGGTCATTTGCTGGCCTTTACCACGACTGCTTGGTCGCCGAGGGACAACTGCGTATCGCGCAATTTTAAACCCGCATCGAGCACGAGACCCGCCAGCTCCGTCTGCGAAAAGAAAGCATAGTGCCCGATCTCCTCCCGTAATTTGATCTGACCGGCCGCGCGCAACAGATCCCGTCCGGCCTCCAACTCGTCCGCCGTCAGTTGCTGCGTAAGGGAATCGTGATAGATCACGGAAAGATCGCAATGCGGCTTCAGACTCGACGCCACAAAAATACCACCGGGCTTCAACACGCGGCGCAGTTCGCGCAACAAAGCTTCCGGGCGCTTCAAATAGGACAGCACCAAACTGCAGCAGATCAGATCAAAGGTGTCGTCAGCAAAAGGCAATTGCCCGGCCAGGCCTCCCTGGTCCAACAGATCAAAATCAATCATCGAATATTGCACGCCCGGCAGGGATTCCTGCGCCGCTGCTCGTCGCTCCTCGATGTGCTTGGTCATCGCATCGGTCAGACCGCGCTGGGTCAGATCCAACCCGACATAAACCAGCGGCAGCGCCGAAGCGTCCCGCCCCTGGCGCAGTCTGGCCTCGCGCAACACCCAAAGCCCAAACATCCCGTTGCCGCAGCCCGCATCCAACACCAGCGCGCCCGGCGGCAACGGCCGGCCGAACTGGGCGAGCAGTTGGAGATAGTCCTGATAATCGGCCGAACGCTCGAGGATCGGATATTTTTTTAAATACGCCGACCAAAACTCCTGCTCCGATTCCGCCGGCATTGCCGAGCGTCGCATCCGCTCCCGTTCACCGCGATTTTGCGCCAACATCAATTTCTTGTCCGGGGCGCTCAACCCCGCGCTCACCTCCAACGGACACGGTCCGTCATGGAGGCAGGACCAAATGACTTCGCGAAAAAGTTGCTCAGCCGCCCGGGGATTTTCCCGTACTTCATGCATCGCCGCCGGCACCAAAATAATTTGGGCCGCAGGATTGGCCGCGACGACCTGCTGCACTTCTTCCCGGCGCACCCACAGATCTCGTTCCGCAAAAAAACATATCAGCGGCACCCGCAGTTTCGCCGCATCGGCCAACGTGCCCGTCAAGTCATGGAGCTGGTCCGTGATGGCGGACTCAAGAAACCGATCGCCCTGTACCTCGAGGCCAAGAAAATTGGTCACACCCCAACGCCGCCCGGCGCGATACTGGCTGAAAATATCCTCCCGGTAGATCTCGGACATCGTGGCGAGCAGGTTGACCACACCGGCGACGCTGATGAATTTCACGATCCGCTCGTCATTCGCCGCCGCGCGCAACGCGCACCGCGCCGAAAGACTGTTGGCGATGATGATGACGCGCCTCACCTCATAAGTGTCCGTAAGAAAATCGAGACAGGCCGTGATATCAGCCACGGCACCGGGCAACCTGAAATCCAACGACTCCCCTTCGCTCTCCCCCACATGATTCGTGTGGTCAAAACGCAGGACATTCAGCCCATTCGCCGCCAAATGATAGCCGAGCTGCAGGTTGCTCTTCTTCGTTTCCCCATATTTTGGCGCGATCAAAACCCAAGGCCGGGAACGTGATTCGCCGACAGCATCAACGCAGGCCGCTAGCTTTAAGCCGGCTTGGTTGGTAAATTGAACAAATTCGGTGCGAATTTGTCCGGTTTTGACGTGATATTGGTCGGCAATCATCCTGATCGGCTAGCCAGTTGTGAAAAAGCGGATTTTTACAACGATAGCAATGAGCAAGTCCCGAACAGAAGCAGTTTTCTGAGGTTACTCACACCAATTCACGCTTGATAATGGCAATAAGCCCTAGAATGTTACGGGAAACCACACGGAAGTGACCCGGCTCCTGCTCATAACTGACGAACCCCAAACGTTGAACCAGTTTTCAACGCTAGCGTCCGCCGCCGACTTTCAAGTCCAGCATCGGGCGAAGGTTGCCGATGCCCGAGGCCCACTCTTGGCCGGCGTTTTTGATATCTGTGTCTTTGCCCCCACTCGTCCGGGCCTTGACCTTTACCAAGAGCTCGCAGCCACTCGCGCACTCGTCGCCAATTTGCAATTAGTGGTAATACTTCCCGTCGGCGAGAACAGCGAGACTCAGCAAAAATTATTAGCCGCCGGAGCCAACCTCGTTCTTTTCCAACCGGTCGAGCAGGGTTCGCTCATCGCCGTGCTGGAACGATTGACCGGCACCGGCCCCACTCCTCCGGGCCATTCCCAATCCATCCCCAATGCGATGCCCAGCCGGGCCGCCGCCCTGTCCTCGGCGCTGGAAGTCCTCCGCGATTTCACCCAGGTGCTCGGCTACTCCCTCGATTACCGCCAGCTCACGCAGCACTTCATTTTGAAACTGCGCGAAGTGGTCGGCCTGTCTCGCATCGCCATCTTTCTCGAGCCCGGAAAAACCAACAGCCTGCCCACCCTCGCCGCCCCGGAATCGCACACGCTGCCTTGCGTCGCCGCCGTCGGGCTCACCGCTGATCTCACGGATTGTTTTTCTCTTTCGCGCAAGAGCGGCCTCGGCCGCCAACTGACCCTGCATCCGCAGATTCTCCGCGCCCCCGTCGGCAGCAAACCCACGTTTCTCGATCCGAAAATCATCCGCGAATTCGAGGTGCTCGGCGGCCTCGTCGCCATCCCGATCAACGACCGCGAGCGCACCCTCGGCGTCGCCGTGCTGGGCGACCGCATCACCGGCGGCGAATTTTCCGACGAGGAATTGCTGCTCGTTTATCACCTGCTCGAGGAACTTGGTCTCGCCGTTAAAAATAGCTGGCTCCACACGCAGCTCGTCGGCAATCACCGCATTTTCAGCAGCGTGCTCAATAGCCTGACCGTCGGTGCGCTCGTGCTCGATTCCACCCAGCAGATCATCTACACGAACAGCGCCATCACCCGTTTTCTGCGCGGACCGAAAGCCCTCGGCATCGAGCTGGCCGATGTCCCGGCCCCGATTCTCACCAAGCTCCTCGAGGTCGTCCAACTCGACGCCACCGTCGAACCGTTTTTCCATGTGACGGGTGACGCCGCTGGCACCGTCTTCCGCGCCACGGTGATTCCCCTCCGCAATCCCGGCGATCGACTCCCGCAAACGGCGATGCTGCTGCTCGAAGACTTCACGCAGATCCGCTCCGCCCAGCGCGCCGAGATCGAATCGTCGAACCTGAAACTCATCAGTCTGATCGCCCGGCGTTTTGCGCACGAAATCCGCAATTCCCTCGTCCCACTCACCACGCACGCCCAACTCTTCGACGTCGAGATCAACAACGCCGAATTCCGCGACTCGCTCAAAAGCGCCCTCACCCGCGAAACGCAACGCATCCAACGCTTCACCGATCAGATGCTGCTTCTCGCCCGCGCCGATCAGCCCAACACCGAGCTCGCACCGCTCGACGATATTTTGCAGACCAGCTTCGCGAAGTCCCGCGCATTCGCCGGCGGTAATGCGAATTTGGAAATCAAAACCGAGTTACCGCCCGTCACGCTCCGCTGCAGCCGCGCCAACCTCGCTCACGCATTCCAGGAAATTTTCCTCAATGGCATCCAGTCCACGGGCGAAAACCGCCAGGTCCACGTCACCCTGAATGCTGCCGCCACCGCCGAGGGCGCCGCCGAGTTGGTCATTCAAGTCCGCGATAATGGCAGCGGCTTTGCCCCTGAATCCGTGTCGCGCGCTACCGAGCCGTTTTTCACCACGCGCAACACCGGCGTCGGTCTCGGCCTCACGATCGCCCGCCGGATCATCGAGGCCCATCAGGGCCGTCTCGAACTGCACACCCGCGTTTCCCCGGGAGATCCTGATCTCACCGTCCATTTACCCCTGCCGACTTAACCCGATGTTGCCCGCAACGATCACCTTTTCCCTTGGGGTTTCCCACACCTACGTCTGTTTCCCTGACGCCTCCTCCCTTGCATTGAGCCTGCTTTTTTGAAAACTTCCACCCCACCCCGCGCCATGCCGACCGTCACCGTCACCGCTCCCGCGCCCGCTGTCGTCGCCCTCCCCACGCTGCTCATCGTCGATGACGAAGAGGGCCCGCGCCATTCACTGCGTATGGTTTTCCGCCAGGATTTTAATGTACAGGCCGTCGACAACGGCGACAAAGCGCTCGAATACGCCCGCACGCATCCCGTGCAACTCGCCATTCTCGATATCCGCATGTCCGGCAAGACCGGCATCGATGTGCTCCGCGGCCTCAAGGCCATCGATCCGCATATCGAGATCATCATGCTCACGGCCTACGAGACGATCGAGACCGCGCGCCAATCTCTCCGCCTCGGTGCCTGCGATTATCTCAGCAAGCCTTTCGATCTCGCCACCATTCGCGAAGCCGTCAGCCGCGCCCTGCACCTGCGCCGCATTTCCGAAACCGTTTCCTCCACCTCCAAGCGCCTGAAGGCGCTGAACGAGCAGCTCAACGACACCACGCTCAAGGAGGAAATGGCCCGCACCACCACCGAAATTTATGCCGGCGCTCTGCACGACATCAATAATCCGCTCACCGTCATCCTCGGCTACGTCGAGTTGCTCAAGCACCGCTTGGAAGGCATCGGCTCGCTCAGCGGTGCCAACCTCGATGCCGTGCGTGCCGATGTCGATCTGCTCTCCAAACAAGTCGGCACCTGCTCCGCCATCACCCGCCGTTATCTTCGTTTCGTCAACAAGCGCACCTCGTACGCTCCCGAAGTTTCCATCAACCAAGTGCTCGAGGACGTCCAGACGCTCATGCGCAATCATCCGAGTCTGCGCGGCAGCAAGCTCGCCGTGAAGCAACTCGACATCGATACCGCCGGCCAGATCGGCGGCACCGAGTTGATCCAGATTTTGCTCAATCTCACGGTGAACGCCTTCCAAAGTTCCAGCACGCCGCAAACCGTTTGGATCACCGCCGAGCGCTACGATCAACCGGTTCCGCTCGAGACTTTCAAAGACACTCCGGAAGAACGCTTCATCGGCCTCGAGTCCCTCGCCAACGTCGCCCCCCTCATCGCCCTCTCCGTCATCGATCAAGGCCCCGGCATCCCGCGCGACGTGCTCTCCCGGATCTTTGAACCGTATTTCACCACCAAAGAACAGACTGGCACCGGCCTCGGCCTCGCCATCGTCTGCCGCCTCGTGAAACACCATCACGGCATGACGCAAGTGAAGACCAAACTCGGCGAAGGCACCCGCTTCACGATCTATCTTCCCGCCAAAGAACCCAGCGCCTCCGGCGATCCCTTCCACGCGTTGCCCGTCTCGAACAAGCTCTCGTAAGGAGGGTAGGTGGCGCGCTTGTCGCGCTACGTTGCGTCAAGTTTTGCAGCCGTGTTTGAGCCAAAGGCGAAAACGCGGTCCGTCACGTTGCCGCGCTCCCACCGCGCTCCCAACCGCGCTGTCGCTGCGCTCCAACGCGGCTACTTAAGCCAACTCCCCCCACAATCCCCACTTGCCCGCGCCGCCGTTGTCCGCTTCGCTCCGCCCGTGACCGAAATGCTCATCGCGATCCTCTCCGCCGCTCTCGCCGGCACCCTCGGCTGGTTCATCGCCTACTCCCGTTCCGCCGCTGTAACCGAACGCGCGAAACTCCTCGCCGCCGATCTCGAAACGACTCGCGCCCGCCTCGCTGAACTCTCAACGCTCAACTCTCAGCTCTCCGCTTCCCTCGCCTCCGAACGCGCCTCTGCCACCGAACGCATCGCCGCCCTCACCGACGCCCACGAACGCCTCACCAATTCCTTCAAGGCGCTTTCCGCCGATGCCCTCCGCTCCAACAACCAGTCCTTCCTCGAACTCGCCCGCGAAAGTTTTTCCAAACTCCACCAACAATCCGCCGACGAACTCGGCAAGCGCCAGCAAGCCATCGACTCGATGGTGAAGCCGCTCAAGGAATCGCTGGAGAAAGTGGATACCAAGATCGGCGAGATGGAAAAATCCCGCGCCTCCGCCTACGGCCAGCTCTCCGAGCAATTGAAATCCCTCGGCACCGCGCAAACTTCCCTTCAAGCCGAGGCCGCCAAACTTTCCACCGCACTCCGCTCCACCACCACCGCCGGCACTTGGGGCGAACTCCAACTCCGCCGCGTCGTCGAGATGTCAGGCATGAGTTCCTACTGCGACTTCACCGAGCAACAAAGTGGCGGCTCACTCCGCGCCGATCTCGTCGTCCGTCTGCCCGGCGGCCAGCAAATCGTCGTCGACGCCAAGGCACCCAACGACGCCTACCGCGAAGCCGCCAACGCGTCCGACGACGCCGTGCGTTCCGCCAAGCTCGCCGAGCACGCCAGCAAAGTCCGCAACCACATCGACGCCCTCGGCGGCAAAGATTACTGGGCGCAATTCCAACCCTCACCCGAATTCGTCGTCCTCTTTCTCCCCGGCGATCAATTCCTCTCCGGCGCGTTGCAAGCCGACCCGAACCTCATCGACCGCGCCATCGCCAAAAAAGTTCTGCTCGCCACTCCCGCCACGCTCATCGCGCTCCTCAAAGCCGCCGCGTACGGCTGGCGCCAGGAAGATGTTTCGAAAAACGCGCAAGTCATCGCCGACCTCGGCCGCGCACTCTACGACCGCATCTCCAATTTCGCCGACAACCTCGACAAAGTCGGTCGCGGCCTCGAGACCGCCAGCAAAGCCTACAACTCCGCCGTCGGTTCCTTCGAGAGCACCCTCCTCCCCGGCGCGAGAAAGTTCGAAGAACTCGGAGCCAAAGGAACCAAAGAACTCACCGCCCCCGCCCCCACGGAAACCGCCCCGCGCGATGTGCTGAAACGAGCCTGAACATGGAACCATTATCTAGGAAAACGCATTAAGCTACAAATTGCGATCGATACGGAGTTTTCTCTGGAGAGCTAATGGGAACTCGCGATGGTTTACTCCATCTTCGCTCACAAATCGATGAAGCCCTTGAAAAAGGAAGCGTAGAAATCAGCAAAGATGTAGATTTTGATTTCGCAAAAATATCAGTTCAAGACGTCCATCCACGAGACGTAGTCAAACCAGCCAAGTCTAGTGATCGTTACCTCAAATACGGATGCTTGGGCACTCTCGTCGTGTTGCTGTATTTAATTGGTGTCGGGGCCTACCATGTAATCAAAGCACTCGTCCAATAGAAAAACCAATGAGCCCCCCCTCCCTCGAAGGCATCTGGCAGCCCGTCTACGCGGAACTCGACGGCGCGGAGGCACCGGTCGCGGTGCCGCATATCCCCGCTTGTCATCACGCACACCAAAGCTAAATTCCACCTCATGCCACTCACGCTCCAATTGAAGAAGATGTCCCGCACCGACAAGCTCCGGACGATGGAGGCGCTTTGGACCGACCTGACCAAAAACGAAACCCGATTTGAATCCCCGGCGTGGCATGGCGAGGCTTTGCAGGAAGCCCAGCGGCTCGTCAAAGCAGGCAAAGCCAAGTTCTCCGACTGGGATGAAGCGAAGGCACGGTTGCGCCGCAAGGCGGCCAAAGTTGCGTGAAACTACGGATTCTAGATCTGGCCGAGGCCGATCTGCTCAACGGCTATCAGTTTTATGAAAGTCAATCAGTGGGTATTGGCTGGTACTTTCTTGAAACGCTTTCCTCTGAGATCGAATCCCTGCGACTCTATGCGGGCATCCACCGGCAGGTGTTTGGCTTTCATCGCCTGCTCTCCCGGCGGTTCCCGTATGCCGGGTATTATGCAATCTCTGCGGACGAAATTAAGGTCTGGCGCGTGCTTGATTGTCGAAGAAACCCCAACTGGATTAGCGATCAACTCCACAAGAGCCGTCAACGTCGCAACTGATCCACGCTCTCCGCATGAACATCGCACCCACCCTCGAAGGCATCGGGCAGCCCGTCTACGTCGAACCTGACGGTGAAGTGGCATGGGTCTCCCTACCCATGATTTTATTTTTCACAGGTCGGAGACCAGTGCCACGCCAGCCTTGCATCGCCTGCAAGCAACCTCCCGCACTCCAGACAGGACCTCACCTACCCACCACTTGACACCCTCTGCCGTTTTGAACATTTTCCCGACATGGCATCCATTCCATTTCGGACGCGGATAGATCGTACTTTGAAGAAGGAGAGCGACGCGGTCCTCAAAGCCTTGGGACTGGACGCCGGTTCGTTCGTTTCCATGGCGCTGGCTCAACTCGTCAATCGGCGCGGGCTCCCTTTCGCCGTCACCGAGTCTGATGCGAACTACTTCGTCTCCGAATACGGGCTTACCCGGCAACAAAGCATCAAGACGGGCACCGCGATGCGCCGGGAAACGGCCCGCGCCCGTCGCACGGACAAATTGCGCGAGGTGTCCGGTCTCTCCGATCTCGTTCCGCGAAACTACTGGCGACGCCGCGCTTTCTCAAAAGCATTGAACCTGCACGCCGGGCAGAAATTTTGGCGGCCATGAAGGCTGCGGGCACCGCCTACGGCCAACCCCACCTGCATGCCGGGCTGGGACTGAGACGCATCCAGCCCTTCATGGAATGTCACTGCGGACTGGACTTGCGGCTGATTTTTCAACGCGAGGGACAAGCGCTCGTCTTCCACCTCTGCGGCACGTATGATGAAGTCGAAGCCTTCCTGAAAAACCAACGATGACACCCCGCAATATTGAGACCATTACTCGATCAGCAGGATGTTTCGCCATCTCGTATTTTTGTTTCGGGTCTTTTCTAATTTATCGTGGACAAATAATCCGATGAACCCCCTCGAAGGCCTCTGGCAACCCGTCTACGCGGAACTCGACGGCGAGGAGGCACCCCTCGAGGTGCTCCAGCAAACCGTGGTCGAATTTTCCCTCGGCGAATATTTCGTCAGCTTCGGCGGGCAGATCTCCGACCAAGGCTCCTACACCGTCGAAGCCGCGACGCTCTCGCTCTCCGGTCTCGATGGACCCAATGCCGGCCGCGTCATCCCGTGCATTTTCAAATTCGCCGGCGAAACCCTTTCAATCTGCTACGGCCTCGGTGGCGTCCGCCCCAAGAAATTCGCTACCGCTACCGGCGCGCAGCTCTACCTCGTCAATTACCAGCGGAAGATCGGGACGTAGCCGCGCTGGAGCGCAGCGACAGCGTGGTCCGAACCACGCTTTCGCCCAGCTCAAGCGCGGCTACCCGAGACCCAAAGCCCACGAACCCAGACCCAATTTCTCCTCCATGCCACCGATCCGCATCACCGGCCTCTTCATCTACCCCGTGAAATCCCTGCGTGGCTACTCCGTTGCATCAGCCGAACTTGATCCGTTCGGCTTCGTCGGTGATCGTCGTTTTCTCATCGTCGATCCCACCGGAAAATTTCTGACACAGCGCGCCCTGCCGCGCATGGCCCTGATCAACGCGCGACTTTCACCCGGCACACTCACGATCTCCGCCATCGGCGCCGGCAGCATCTCCATCCCCACCGCTTCCGATCCCGCCGCCCCACTCCGCGCCGTGAGCGTCTGGAAAAGCGAAGGTCTACAGGCCGAGGATTGCGGCATTGCAGCCTCCGCGTGGCTCAGCACTTTTCTCGGACTCACGTGCCACCTCGTCCGCATCGGCGAAAAATTCTCACGCGCGAATCTGAAATCCGCCGCCCGCACCGGCGACAACGTTTCCTTCGCCGATGCCTGTCCCTTTCTTCTGATCAGCGCAGCCTCGCTCGCCAATCTCAACGACCGCATTCAGGAAAATCACGGCGAGCCTGTCCCGATGAACCGCTTCCGGCCCAACCTCATCGTCGAAGGCTGCGCCGCATTCGCCGAGGACACGTGGACGCGCATTCGCATTGGCCCGGCTGCCACTGGGGGTGCGGCGCCCTCGCCGCGCTCCTCCCGCGCCGAGGGCGGCGCGGCTCCAGATGACGGGATCATTTTCCGCAGCGCCGGGAAATCCGATCGCTGCATCATAACCACCACCGACCAGCTCACCGGCGAACGCGGCAAGGAGCCGCTAAAAACCCTCGCCACCTTCCGCCGCGGCGAGCCCGACCCCACCGCAGTCTATTTCGGAGTGAACCTCATCCACGAAACCAAGACCGGCACACTCCAGCTCGGCGACACGCTCGATTTGCTTTAGTCCACCTATTCGAATCAATAAAGACGCGGCGCCCTCGCCGCTTTCCGCATCTTTTCTCGATTCGATGGAGACGCGGCGCCCTCGCCGCGTTGCCTCGGTTTTCCGCGCCGAGGTCAGCCCTGTCCACTCAAGCAAATCCGTCCGGAGGCCTGGCTCCACCTATGACTTTCGTGAATTACGAGTGAGCAGGAATTCCACCTGCATGGCTTCGCCTGTCCGTTCAGCGCCAGCCACGCGAACCCAGCACTCAGCGCGAATTCCGCTTGGCCGCGATCGCCCGCAGTTCCTTGGCAGTCAATAGATCCTTCTCCCGGCCCATTGCTTCCTTCGCCGTGATCAAATCCGCGAGTGAGATGACACGAAAACGACTCCATCGACTTCCAATTCTTCGGCCTGCTGCTTGAGTCGTTTGAAATCCCCCACCCCAAGCACCGAGCTGATCACATCAAGTACTCCTCGGTCGGTTTGCAGATAGAGATTATTCAAAGGCAGATCAACCGGCGGGTAGAGCAGAAAGGAAAGCTTTTGCGGGGTCATCCGATGCTTGGGATTCCATTCGGCCAATGCCTGCCGGAGCTTCGCCACATTCTCTGTCGTCAACATCGCGCAGATGTCCAGGACCCGCGTCAGGTAGGACGATCCGTGGCTGATGGCCGCAAAGCCACCCACGATCACAAAATCCAATCCTGCCTCAGACAGCCGCTGGAGTAGTTGACTGAAGTTTGGCATCCCGGGCTTTTCCTGCCGCCTCTAGCTTTAAGGCGAGTTCCATGGCAGCGTCATGCTGTTGCCATCGTTCTTTAACCGATAGTTCCAAATTCGTATCCAACAAATCCAAGTCGATCCCCGCCCGGCGGGCGGCTTCGAGAGCCTCGATTTGTTCGACGTGATTCATGCGCGCCACTATTCGCGAATCACCTCGCTCCGCAAAGGATTTTTTCACCAGCCGTCCCCGTATCCGACTGGAACGAAAGCCCACGCTCGACTTCCTCCGACGGTCATCAACGGGCAAGTGCGGCCATGGGCGAATTTGACCGGCCTGTTTTTTAAGTTAACCGTAGTGTCATGACCGCCACGGGCATGCTTGAACTAAAGCAAAACCTGACCCGGCTCTCCGAAACCGAGCGTCGGGAAGCGGCCCTTTTTCTGCAGCGCTTGCGACTGGAGTCACCCGCCTCGAAACGCGAACTGTCCCGCCGAATGAAAGAGATGGATGCAGGCAAAAAAGTATCCCTCGCGGATTTGAAGAAACAACTCGGCCATGCCTAAACCCGCCGGATACGACGCGGCGCTCTCGCTGAAGGCATCGGCGTATCTCGCAACCCTGACTCGTCGCAAACCGCGGGTCGTCATTGAACACATCACGCGC
>Ga0105049_10000617_pt1 | contig 39604 bp, 42 predicted proteins | sample MAT06_FD_78087 | JGI IMG/M metagenome (GOLD analysis project Ga0105049, IMG submission 78087) | Freshwater microbial communities from Lake Fryxell liftoff mats and glacier meltwater in Antarctica - MAT-06 | ecosystem: Environmental > Aquatic > Freshwater > Ice > Liftoff microbial mat | place...
AAAGCCGAAGCCCAAACGAAAGCGGGCGGTAAAAACCTTAAGCGTGACCCCGACGTACTCGACACCTGGTTCTCCTCTGCACTCGTCCCGTTCACCACGCTCGGCTGGCCGAACACGGACGCCAAAACACTTGCTGAAATGAGGGCGTTTTTGCCCTCTTCTGTTTTAGTGACCGGCAACGACATCATTTTCTTCTGGGTGGCGCGGATGATTATGATGACGCTGCACTTTACCAACAAGGTCCCCTTCAAAGACGTGTACATCAACGCGATGGTGCGCGACGCTGAAGGCAACAAAATGTCGAAATCAAAAGGCAACACGCTCGACCCGCTTGATTTGATTGACGGCATTGATTTCGACACATTGCTCGAAAAATCGACCAAGGGTTTGATGTTAGAAGCGCACAAAGAAAAAGCCGCCAAGTACATTAAAAAGAATTTTGCTAAAGGTATTCCCGCCTACGGCACTGACGCACTGCGCTTCACTTTCACCTCATTAGCACCGCTCTCACTCACGCTGAATTTCGATTTAAGCCGCTGCGAAGGCTATCGCAATTTTTGCAACAAGTTGTGGAACGCAACGCGCTTTGTATTGATGAATGTTGAAGGCAAAGACGTGGGTCTGGATGAATCCCTGCCGGTCACACTCTCGCAAGCGGATAAGTGGATTGTGAGCCAGCTACAACGCACTGAGGCGGAAGTTGCCAAGGGTTTTGCCGAGTATCGTTTTGATAATGTTTCTTCCAGCATCTACAAATTTGCGTGGGATGAATATTGCGATTGGTATGTTGAGCTTGCCAAAGTGCAATTACAAAATGGCGATGATGCCGAACAGCGCGGCACACGCCGCACCCTGGTTCGCGTTCTCGAAACCATGCTCAGATTAGCCCACCCGATTATCCCGTTCATCACCGAAGAGTTATGGCAAAAAATCGCGCCATTAGCCGGAAAAATCCCCACCAACTCCCCTTTAGAAAAGGGGAGCGCTCACCATACGATCATGCTCGCGCCTTACCCAATCGCGCAGCCGGAAAAAATTGACGTGGCTGCCGAGGCGTTCATTGCCACGCTCAAAGACATCACCAACGCCACGCGTAATTTACGAAGCGAAATGCAATTGTCCCCGGCGGAGAAAGTGCCCGCATTCATCACTGCAGATAATGCAAACACTAGCATTGTCGGGCATCTTGAGGCATTTATGCCATATCTGCAAGCACTGGCGAGGCTGTCTGAAATATCGTGTGTGGCGGCCTTGCCAGATGCCGATGCCGCCGTGGCGGTCGCCGGCGGTGCTAGGGTGATGTTAAAAGTTGAAATCGATGTAGCCGCTGAGACTGCGCGATTGAGTAAAGAGATCAATAGGCTGGATGCGGAAATTGTGAAAGCGGAAGCGAAGTTGGCGAACCCAGCGTTTGCGGATAAAGCGCCCGCTGCGGTGGTGGAGCAGGAGCGGGTGCGGGTGGCAGGCTTTAAGCAGAAACTCGCGACCATGCAGGCGCAATTGGCTAAGTTGGGTTGAGATTTTTTTGGTTTTGCTGAAGTGTGAATGTTGAGGCGTGGTCATTTTTGCGACGCGGGTAGTGTAGAGAGGTGGTTGTTGTTGAGGCACGGTTGTTGTTGAACTCAATACCTCCCAGCCTCCCTTTTTCTAAGGGAGGGGCAGACAGCGGTTGTGTTTATAAGTATTTGACGATTAAAAAATTGCAACAAGTACAACAACCACCAAACAAGCCCTTCCCTCAGAAAAAGGGAGGCTGGGAGGGATTATGTACGTCCACAACAAAACCACAAATCAGCTGCAAAACAACCAAAGAAAAGCCGCAGCACTTACAACTCATCACCCAACAAAATAGCAAACTAGAAAACCGAACAAAAAGCACCCCGTGCCCACCACCCTCCCACAATCGCTACGCGCGCTCCGCTCTACCAATTTCCGCCGTTATTACCTCGGCCAAACGGTGTCGCAAATTGGCTCATGGATGCAATCCGTTGCCATCATGTGGTTGACTTATCGGCTGACGAACTCTCCCGTTGCCACCGGCACCATTGGTTTTTTAGCGCTGATTCCATTTTTATTCACCACACCTATTGCTGGGGCGTTAGCAGATCGTGTGAGTCGCAAAAAATTACTCATGCGGGTGCAGATGGCTTTGTTTTGTTTGGCCGCATTGCTCGCGAGCTTAACGTGGAGTGGCCACATGACGGTGACACTCCTCGGCGTATTTGCATTTTGCCAAGGCATATTGAGTTCCGTTGAGGTAACCACGCGCCACTCGTTTTTTTCTGAGTTAGTCGATGACAAGGCTGATCTGCCCAATGCGATTGCGCTCAACTCAGTTAATATCAACGCCACCCGATTAGTAGGCCCCGCATTGGGGGGCATTCTCATTGCTGCCGTTGGCGAGGCGGCCTGTTTTGGGCTGAATGCGGTTACCTATCTCGCCGTGGTGTTTCAACTCAGACGCATCACGCCGCGTGTACAAACCTATGTGCCGAGCGGTAAATCATTTCTAGCGGACTTAGGTGAAGGCTGGCAAATTGCCTACCGTAGTCCCGTCATTTGGCCGCTGGTGTTGATTGTAGGATTAGTCAGTTTTACGTTAAACCCGTATTCGATTTTGATGCCGGCCATTGCGGTCGATACCTTCGGTCGCGGCGCGGAATTGCACGGGCTGTTTGTCAGCGCTGTCGGTGTTGGTGCGCTGATCGGTGCGGTAATGCTGGCGCGCCGCAAAAATGTGCGCGGATTATCGCGCTGGGTACTGTCAACTGCCTCAATTGCGGCCGTCGGCGCGATGCTGTTTGGCGTGGCCGCCATCTATAAAAATTTACCAATAGCCACGTTTGGCATGGCGCTCACTGGCATGGGGTTGATGGGCACCTCGGCGAGCGTGAATACCATCATCCAGACGGTGGTGATGGACAACCAACGTGGCAGGGTGGTTAGCGTGTATTCAACTTTTTTTGCCGGAAGCGCACCGCTAGGCCATTTGGCGGCGGGCTGGTGTGCGGCTAAAATCGGTGCGCCGCAAACTTACTTTATCTGCGGCGTGATTTGTGCAGTAGGCGCGCTAATATTCCTGCTTAATTTGAAACGTTTACAGCATCATCTCAAGCTCGCCTACATCGAGCGTGGCATCATAGAAAGTTGACCAAATGTCGCATTTGGAACATAAAGAACCTATAAACCCGGTTATCGTCACCGTTGAAAATGGTATCGCCACGCTGCTGTTTAATCGCCCTGCCGTTTACAACGCGATGAATAATGAATTAATGCTTGCGTTTCGTGATGCGACGGTGGCGCTCGCCAAACGTGACGACATTCGCGTGCTCATTCTCAAAGGTGAGGGTAAGGCGTTTTTCGCGGGCGGCGACGTGGCGGAATTTCACGATAGAAAAGATGACCCCGATCTCGCTGCAACTGTAAAACCGATGGGCGACACGCTGCATGACGGCATCATGGCAATACGCAACATGCCGTTCCCGGTCATTGCCGAAATTCACGGCGCATGTGCGGGTGCTGGCGTGGGTGTGGCACTCGCTTGTGACATCGCCATCGCCTCTGATAAGGCCAGCTTCAATTTAGCCTACACCAAAATCGGTTTGTCGCCTGACGGCGGCGCCACATGGTTTTTACCGCGCATGATTGGCATTAGAAAAACGGCAGAGCTCATCATGCTCTCTGATGTGGTGAATGCAGACACCGCACTAACGCTTGGATTGGTCAATCGTGTGGTTCCCGCCGATAAACTCTCAATTGAGGTTGCAGCGCTGGCAAAACGGCTCAGCCAAGGTGCCACGCGTGCGTTCGCCAACACCAAACGCCTGCTCAATAGTTCATTTGAAACGCCAATGCGCGCGCAGATGGATAATGAGATTCAACTATTTGCTGAGTGCGTGGTCACCAAGGATTTCAACGAAGGCGTGACCGCCTTTGTCAAGAAACGTCCGCCAACGTTTGTAGGTAAATAATTTCGTCACCGCTGAAAAACCCCAACGACTATGCACATCCCCGCCCTCCTCCAATTTCTTGTTGAACTTCACGACAACAACACGAAGTCATGGTTTTTGCACAATAAACCGCATTACGATATTTTGCGGAGCGAGTTCGTTGAACTTGTCGCCGATGTTTCTAATCGCATTCAACAATTTGATGTCGAGCTTGGCCCGGTCGATGCAAAGAAAGCGTTATTTCGCATCTATCGAGATGTGCGATTTACCAAAGACAAAGCACCGTTTAAGAACCATATGGGGGCTGTCATTGGCGCACGCACGACGGACAAAACTAAGCCGGTTTACTATTTTCATGTTGACCATAAAGGCGCGTTATTGGTGGCGTGCGGCATGTACACGCCAGATAAAGAGAGTCATAAAAAAATTCGCGATGCGCTGGTGGCGCAGCCTAAAAAATTCAATGCCGCAATTCACGATAAAACCTTCATCAAGGTCTATGGCGGATTGTCCGATGAAAATCGAATGACGCGGCCACCAAAAGGCTACGCGAATGATTTAGCCTTAATTGAACATATTAAAAATCGGCATTTTATTTGCGTCATCTCCGCAAGTCTCGCCAACAAGCCACCCAAAAATGTTGCCGCGTGGATTGCCTCACAATGTAAGGCAGCCTATCCGCTGGTGAAATGGTTACGTGATGTAACAAGCGTAAAACCGTAAACTCCAATATCGGCGGCTTATTTCAACTGTGTTTGCCGCAAACACCCCGTCAATACTAGGCTTTAATATGATTAAGTACATTGTTGCATTACTGCTATTTATTGGTCCGTGGATCATTTTTTTACTTGCAGCGCAGTTTACGGGCACAACAAATACCTTTGTGCTGATCTTAACCTTGGTGGTGTCAGCGCTAGGCTTTATGCTGCTGATTGGTCGCGGCGGAAAGGATAGCTAGGTAGTCCGTCCGCTACTCTACCGGCATGAATAACAATACTAATGCGAGCATCACCGGCCTAATTTTATCCGGCGGGCGCGCCTCGCGAATGGATGCCGCTGGGTCTACGGATAAAGGCTTAGTGAAGGTGGGTGGCATATCGCTTATCTCGCACGTCATTACGCGGTTTGCCCCGCAAGTTGATCGCCTCATCATCAATGCGAATCGACATCGCGCTGAATATGCGGCGTTCGGCTATGACGTCATCGCTGATGACGATAGTGACGCCTTCATGGGGCCACTGGCGGGGCTGCATACCGTGATAAAACGACTAACAACACCGTTGCTCGCCATCGTACCTTGCGACGCGCCACGGTTACCCTTAAATTTAGTGTCACGACTTGCGTCGCAGCTGACGATGGATTGCGACTTTACTTATGTGACGACAAACGCACAACCGCAGCCTACGTTTTGCGTATTAAAGGTGAGTCTTGCCCAAGAGTTGACAACTTATCTTGCCAGCGGTCAGCGCAGCATTCAACATTGGATCGCCACCCTAGGCCGGTGTGCGGTTGGGGTTACGTTTGTATCTGAGGAAGGCGACGGCGACAACGCAAACGCGTTTACCAACATTAATACCGTTGCAGATGTGCGCGCGTTTGAGCAACATTACCGTGCCTAGGCAGCGTCGCCACTCAAGGAAATTAAATTTTCGCCCACCGCTACCACGTCGCGCAATCGTCTGGTTTCCCGTTTTCAGCGATGCGGCGCCGACCGCACGCATTCAACGCTTTCGCGCCGAGCATGATCCGCAATTTACGAAAATTGCGCCGTATGTGGCACTGGTTTTCCCGTTTCACGCGAATATGACGCTTGCCCAAATTGCCAGCCACGTGAAGCGCACACTCGCGGGCTGGCCGCATATTCCGGTGACCTTTCACGGTGTGGAGAGTGCGGCAGATAAATTTGCCTTGCTTATGTGTGAATTAAGACGCGACGCCGTCACGAGGCTGCATGACAAACTCTATAGCGGCGTGCTGAAGCAGTTTTTGCGCGACGATATTGTCTACCAGCCGCATATAACGCTTGGCGCCAGCGACGACGATGCCCATTTCAATCGAATCATGGCCGATGCCGAGCTACTATTTCGCGATACCTCCGCCGCCACATTACGCAATTTAAGTATCCTCACCTACCATGCTGACGGCCGCATCACGGTAGACGAAACCGTTACAATCAAGCTTGTATGATTACCCCAGCCACTCCACCTGCTGCAGCGAATGATTACGACCCCAGCGCGATGCCGGTGGCGGCGGCGCGCCGCTTTATTCAGTCATGGCTCGTACCAATTTCCGATGCTGCACTTTGCCCGTTACGCGATTCACTCGGGCGCGTACTTGCTGAAAATATTGTTTCGCCGCTGAACGTCCCCGCCCATCGCAATGCCGCGATGGATGGCTGGGCCATACGCCATCGCGACATCTCAACGCCTCATCAAACATTCACGGAAATTGGCACTAGCTTTGCAGGGAAGCCATTTACGAATGACGTCAGGGCTGGTGAGTGTGTGCGTATTTTTACCGGTGCTGTGATTCCGGAAACATGCGATAGCGTAGTTATGCAAGAACGGGTAACGCGAAATGCTCACGTTATCACCTTAAACGAGGATGTCGTGCAGGGGCAGCATGTGCGTGAAGTAGGGGAAGATTTACGCGAAGGGGCGATCGCACTCTTAGCGGGTAAACAAATTCACCCCGCAGAATTAGGGCTGATGGCATCCATTGGCATAGGCGAGGTGCGGGTTTATCGGCCACTGAGGGTGGCCTATTTTTCAACCGGGGACGAGCTCGTACAAATCGGCCAACCGCTAGTGGCGGGTCAGCTCTACGACTCTAATCGCTATACGCTTCATGGCATGTTGACGCGCATGGGCATTGAGGCCATCGATTTAGGTGTTGCGGCGGATGATCCAGTAGAACTTAAAAAAATATTGATCCACGCCGCGAGCACTGCCGATGTTGTCATCACCACTGGCGGCGTGTCAGTGGGTGAAGCAGACTACATAAAACCGATATTGGCCGAGCTGGGCCAAGTGGTGTTTTGGAAAATTGCCATGAAGCCGGGCCGCCCACTTGCTTACGGAAAAATTGGCATCGCACATTTTTTTGGTCTGCCGGGAAACCCCGTGAGTGTGATGGTGACGTTTTATCAATTTGTTCGCTTAGCCCTCATGACGCTGCAAGGCGTGTCGCCGCTGCCAGCTGAGCCACTATTCAACGCGGTATGCACCACAGCCATCAAAAAAATCCCCGGTAGAACCGAATTTCAGCGCGGTATTTTAACGTTCGATGGTGACGATTGGTGCGTTCGCACTACGGGTGCGCAAGGCTCGGGCATTCTAAATTCAATGTCGCAAGCCAATTGTTTTATTGTGCTAGATGACAATGCAGACAATGTTGACGCGGGCACAACGGTCAAGGTGCAGCTACTTGAGGGCATCATTTAATGATTCCGTGGATCACGCGCGGCGCACGTTTTCCCAGCCCCAATACCGCACTCATCGAGCCGGATGGTTTACTCTGCGCGGGCGGCGACTTAAAGCCTGCAACCATCATCAGCGCGTACAGCCAAGGCATTTACCCTTGGTTTTCAAATGGGCAACCTATTTTATGGTGGACGCCTGACCCGCGCATGGTGCTGTTCCCCGATGAATTCGTTATTTCAAAATCCCTCGCAAAAACAATGCGCCAGCAAAAATTTACGGTGCGATTTGATACTGCTTTTCTCGCTGTGATTGAAGGCTGCGCCGCGCCGCGCGAGGAAGGCGGCGGCACGTGGATCGTAGAGGAAATACAAGCAGCGTACAGCGAACTTCACAAATTGGGGCATGCGCATTCGGCGGAAAGTTGGCGTGATGGCAAGCTTGTGGGCGGGCTTTATGGGGTGGCGATTGGAAAAGTATTTTTTGGCGAGTCTATGTTTACGCGCGAGACCGATGCCTCCAAAGTTGCCTTTGCCACGCTGGTACAAAAATTAGCGCGCGATGGGTTTAAGGTCATCGATTGTCAGCAACAAACGAACCACTTAGCCAGCTTCGGCGCACGCCCTATTTCGCGCGAAAATTTTTTAATACATCTCGACGCGTGTATTAACATCAACCATTCGAATTCTGCGTGGACACCAGCGTATAACTATGTCTAAACTAAACGAGCTCCCCTATAGCCAACTACATCAGTTGCAGTTCTATGCAACAGCGCCCTATCCGTGCAGCTATTTGCCCGGTCGCCTCGCCCGCTCCGAAGTTGCCACACCTAGTTATCTAATCGACACCACTACCTATGGCGAGCTGGTGAATGCTGGTTTTCGGCGCAGCGGTGCATTTACCTATCGGCCTCTGTGCGATCACTGTCAAGCGTGCGTGCCGGTACGCGTTGTTGCTGCTACCTTCACCGCCAACCGTAATCAGCGCCGGGTTGCCGCCCGCCACGCACAGTTGAATGTTCGCGCTACGGAGCTACGCTTCTCACAGGAGCATTACGCGCTCTATCGACGCTACCAATCTAGCCGTCATCACGGTGGCGGCATGGATCACGATTCGCGTGAACAGTACTCACATTTTCTATTGCAAAGCAACGTCAACACACGACTAATTGAATTCCGCGAACACGGTGTGTTGAAAATAGTCTCCATTATCGATGAAATAAAAGACGGCCTGTCGTCGGTTTACACCTTCTTCGACCCAACCGACAAACACGCAAGCTATGGCACTTACGCCATCCTCTGGCAACTTGAAGAAGCCAAGCGAATGAAACACGCTTATGTGTACCTAGGCTACTGGATTCGCGACAGCCGCAAGATGAGCTACAAAGCAAATTTTCAGCCGATTGAGGGTTTTACGGGTGGACGTTGGGGAATTATTTGATTGGGTGTTCGTGCTGCAATTGCCAAAACGTAAGCACAACTATAAGTTTCGATTGAAGACAAATGGAGGCTTGAAATGACTGCCGATGCAACTATAAACAGCAGAGGGCAAATAACGATTCCAAAAATATTTCGTGCAAGTCTTGGTATGAAAACCGGTAATCGCTTGACCCTCACCCTCCTGCCAGATGCTACCGTTATATTGCGTGTCAAAAATAAAAAAATCAGCGACGTGGCTGGCTTGCTTCATGACAAAAATTGAAAACCGCTCAGCATTTTCGCCTTATCAATATAGGGCGAACCGCCATTCCCGCCACACAGTAAGAATGAAGTTAGTGGGGCATAGTTGTGAATTCCGCTGCGTTAAAATTTAGTAATCTCCCACCAAACAAGAAATCACCCGTGTCACTTTCCCCTTCATTTTTTACCCATCGCCTCTACCCCATAGCTCGCCACGCGCTGTTCAAGCTTGATCCTGAAGTCGCGCATGATTTAGCGCTGGGTAGCCTTAAAAAAATTGAAAGTGCCCATCTGGCGGGCGTTTTTGGGCAAAAAGTGCTGAAACCGCGCTCTTTAATTGGACTTTCATTTGATAATGCAGTGGGACTGGCAGCCGGATTGGATAAGAATGGGGAGTACATTGATGCGCTCGCCGCGATGGGGTTTGGCTTTATTGAAGTAGGCACCGTTACGCCGCGTGCGCAGCCGGGCAACCCGAAGCCGCGCATGTTTCGTTTGACGGAGCATAATGCCCTCATCAATCGCTTGGGCTTTAACAATGGCGGACTAGAGCAATTTTTAGCTAACGTCGCGCGCGCAAAATACAGAGGTGTGCTGGGCTTGAACATTGGTAAAAATTTTGATACGCCGATTGATAAAGCGGCCAATGATTATTTGATTTGTTTGCGCGGTGTGTACCCTCATGCAAGCTATGTGACCGTTAATATTTCATCCCCCAACACCAAAGGCTTACGCGATTTGCAGGCAACAGCCGCGCTCGAAAATTTACTGGCTACCCTTAAAGCTGAACAGACTAAGCTCGCGAAAAAACACAAGAAAACCGTTCCACTCCTACTAAAAATTGCACCTGACCTAGGCCAAACCGAAATCAACGATATTGCCGCGCTACTGTTGCAATATGGTTTTGAGGGCGCGGTGGCGACCAACACCACCATCTCGCGTGACGCGGTGCGCGGCCACGCGCACGAAAAAGAAGCGGGCGGCCTATCCGGTAAACCGGTGTTTTCGCCATCGACGGAAGTGTTGAGACAATTAGTGAAAGCGCTGAAAGGAAATATTCCCGTCATCGGCGTAGGCGGCATCATGTCCGCTATCGACGCTAAACTTAAGATGGATGCGGGTGCGTCATTGGTGCAAATTTATACCGGCTTTATTTACCAAGGACCTAAGTTGATTAGCGACTGCGCGAAGGCAATTGGCTAATGCCGTTAGCTCAGCAAATAGATGCACTGCTGCCACAAACCCAATGCACTAAGTGCGGCTATTTGGGTTGCCTGCCGTATGCGGAGGCAATTGCCAACGACGCTGCCCCGATTAACCGCTGCCCGCCTGGCGGGGATGACGGTATTGCAAAGTTAGCGGCGCTACTTAATCAACCCATTGTGCCGCTAGATTTAACCTGCGGCGCACACCAGCCGCATCGTGTGGCGTTCATTGATGAAGATGCCTGCATTGGCTGCGCAAAGTGTTTGAAACCATGCCCGACAGACGCCATTATTGGCGCGAATAAATTCATGCACAGCGTGCTGCCACGGCATTGCACTGCGTGCGAATTGTGTATTCCCGCCTGCCCGGTGGATTGCATCGTGATGATTGACGATAGTCGCTACCCGATGATGATGCCACCGGATGAAGCGCGTGACCGGTTTGATTTTCACAATATGCGCTACCGACGCGAAGTGGATGAGCGCGCGGCAAGATTAGCCGCAATTGAACAAAAGGCATTGCAACAATATGGCTGAAGCTCTCCTCATGAAGCCCGACGCACGCCATGAATTTTTCAGGCGGCTGCAACTTATCAATCCGCAGCCAAAGTCGGATTTGCAATACACAAGCACGTTTGAATTATTGATTGCGGTAATTTTATCCGCGCAGGCAACCGACAAAAGTGTCAATGTCGCCACCGCGAAATTATTTCCCAACGCTAATACGCCCAAGGAAATACTGACATTAGGCATTGATAAACTCAGCGACTATATTCAGACAATAGGGCTTTTTCGCAGCATGGCAAAAAACGTCATCGCCACCTGCCAACTGCTCATTGATGATCATAATGGCGAAGTCCCCAGCACGCGGCAGGCACTTGAGGCATTACCCGGGGTTGGCCGTAAAACCGCGAATGTTGTGCTCAATATTGCCTTTGGTGAACTCACGATGGCGGTCGATACCCATATTTTTCGGGTTGGCAATCGCATGGGCATGGCGCCGGGTAAAGACGTGGTCGCCGTGGAGATGAAGCTAATGAAAAACGTGCCCACCGAATTTATGATGTACGCACATCATTGGCTGATATTGCATGGCCGCTACACCTGCATTGCCCGCAAACCAAAATGCGGCGAATGTGCGGTTTATGATTTGTGTGGGTATCGGAAGAAGAAGAATTTTGTGGAATGATCGGTGACTGCTTTTTTAACCGCCGATGGCTGCCGATAAAGTCGAAAGTGTTTTAACGTTATTTTTTGCTCGATGTCATGTCACAAGACATGTCAACCGAGATTTTCCGATAGGCGTCCCTTCGCAACTGCTTGAGCGCTAACGGATTATTATTGGCGTCTTTCCTGTTTCTCGCTCTTGAATAGCTCGCTATTCATTCGTCAGTCAACAGAAATTACACGCAAAATAGCCTCGTTATCATCTCAAACCCTAATGGAAAATCTCGGTTCAATAAACTTTAAAGATAATCATCCATGTTCAACCCATCCCGCGCCGACGCGCGCGATTTCTTCTTTGCGAGCTGGCGAAAGTATCGCGATAAAGCGCCATTGACAGCGCTTGAAACGCTGGTCGTTGAGCTGATTAGTGCGCACCCTGAATACCACCAAGTGTTAGAAAATCGCGATAAGTATGTTGACCGCGATTACCGTGTTGAGGCGGGCGACACTAATCCATTTCTGCACTTATCGATGCACTTATCCATTCGCGAACAAGTCTCCATCGACCAACCACAAGGCGTTCGTGCTGCACACATGCGCCTGACTGAAAAGTTAGCGTCCAGCATGGAGGCCGAACACATCATGATGGATTGTTTAGCCGAGATGATTTGGCACGCGCAGCGACATAAATTAGCGCCTGATCCCGCGCTGTATTTGGGATGTTTGGCGAAGAAATAAATTGGGGTTGGTGTTTTTAAGCGCCGATTGCGTCAGTGCGCAGCAAGGTCAAAACACCTGCATTACCTATTCCTAAAAAAAAAGAGGCTAGGAAAGACTGCGTCTGTCTACGTGCAATTACGTTTACTGCTTCGCTTCAACGAAAATCCCCCCCTCCCTTTAGAAAAGGGTGGGGCTGCGCATTTCTTCGCTATTTAACCGAGATTTTCCATTAGGCGTCCCTTTGGGACTGTTTGAGTGCTAACGGACTATTTTTGGCGTCGTTCCTGTTTCTTCGTCTCGAATAACTCGTTATTCATTCGTCAGTCAACAGAAAATACGCGCAAAAATAGCCTCCTTATCATCTCAAACCCTAATGGAAAATCTTGGTTTAACGATGCGCGTCTTGCTGAGCTTGGCTCTGTAATTTCTCAGCCGCATTTTGACGCAACGTGTGCGTGCTTAATGCGCTGCAAATTCAAACAACTTGCATCTGCGCTTCCCTTAAAAAAAGGGAGGTTGGGTGGGATTGGGTTCGTCTATTTGCAACCATGTTTAGTTATTCGCTTCGACGAAATTCCAACTTTAGATGCGGCGCATATTTCCAGTGAGGGGCAACCAAATTCAATCCGAATCAAATTATAAAGTAAAAACCCCCGCATCAGCGGGGCTTTTTCGAGTCAATCCAGCTCTCAATATTTGATTCGCAAATTTGATTGTTCTTTTGAAAAATACGCGGCTAAATCACGAATATCTTGCGGCGACAGCGCCGCGGCTAGACCTTTCATGATGGCGTTTTGGCGTTTGCCGGATTTGTATTGATTTAGTACAGCAACTAAATAATCCTCGTGTTGACCTGCCAGCAAAGGGTACTCAGGAAGTACCGGTTTAGCGCCGCCCTCGCCGTGGCAAGCAGCACAGGTGACCGCTTTTTTCTTACCTTCTTCAGCATTGCCTTTCGCATTCACAACCATTGGTGATGCCGCAATTATCAGTGTGAGGCAAAGCGCATTGATTAATTTCATTTCATCACCTTGCCCATTTCAGGATTCGCATAATAGGCAGAAATATCCAGAATTTCTTTTTCAGTTAGCGCGAGCGCGAGTGCTTTCATAGTGGGATTGTAACGCTCACCAGCGCGATACGCGCGCAGTGCGGAGACGAGGTAGGCTTCACTTTGGTTACCAATACGTGGCACGTGAAACACCTCAGGAAATGCGGTTTTAGTGCCCGGGATGCCATGACAACCGGAACAAACAGCACTCGCCTTTTGCCGACCTGCTTTAGGATCACCTTTAGCATTTGCGGCGGGGGCTTGAGCTAAGGCTGATGTGAGTGAAACTGCGGCAATGAGCGCAAATATCAGGGGGATTTTTTTCATTTGTAGGGAGTGTATGGCTTAACTATTCGGGCGTGCTACTGACAAGATTATAACGCACGATAGATGTGGCAAGCAAAGAACGGGTTGCTCGTTATTGTTGCTTCAAGTGCTAATTAGCGCTCTCAAGCATCGCCCAAACTGCCTTACCGCCAGAGGCTTTTTGTATGCCCGCAACGACCTCAGCATGATGTCTTAGTTCTTCATCATTGGCCATTAGTAGCTTGAGTTTATCCGGGCGTTTAACGGCAATGGCATCCATTTTTTTAGCCCCGGCGTTAATGCCGATATCCAAGCTATTTTGGCCGCGCGTGAGCGCTAAATAAACATCTCCCAACAGCTCGGCATCGAGCAGCGCACCGTGCAGCGTGCGGGCGCTATTGTCGATGTCGAAACGTTCGCATAAGGCGTTGAGGTTATTTTTCTTGCCGGGAAATTGCTCTTTCGCCATTTTCAGCGTGTCAACAATGGCGCGCTTTGTGTCGCCTTTATCGATCAACGGTTGCTTAACACGTGCCAACTCCGCATTCAAAAAACCTAAGTCGAAGGTGGCATTGTGAATAATTAACTCGGCCTCGCCGATGTAGGCCAAGAATTCACCAACCACATCCGCAAATTTTGGTTTATCGGCTAAAAAATCAATCGAAATGCCGTGAACTTGTTCAGCACCAGGGTCAATATCACGTTCCGGATTTAGGTAGGTGTGATAGTTATTTTTGGTGAGCCGCCGGTCAATCATCTCCACGCAGGCAATCTCGATCACCCGATGTCCTTGTTCCGCAAATAGGCCGGTAGTCTCGGTATCTAGAAATAGTTGTCGACTCATGCGTTTACCCTCGACTTTGCAGTCTCAACGCCTTTGTTGGCAAGGGCATCGGCACGTTCATTGCCGGGATGGCCCGAGTGGCCTTTGACCCAGCGCCAATCAACGCGGTGCTGCGTGGCAAGTACATCAAGGGTGCGCCAAAGGTCATCATTTTTGACCGGTTTTTTGTCGGCGGTACGCCAGCCGTTACGCTTCCAGCCATATATCCATTCGCTGATGCCTTTTTGCACATAGACTGAATCAGTATAGATAATCACTTCACTTTCACGCTTTAGCGCACGTAGCGCCTCAATAACGGCGGTTAATTCCATTCGATTGTTGGTGGTGTTTGCCTCACCCCCGAAAATTTCTTTACTTACCTCGCCCGCTTGCAACCACGCGCCCCACCCGCCTAAACCGGGGTTGCCCTTGCAGGCACCGTCGGCGTAGATGACAATTTTATTCGCGTCCGTCATTACTTAATTACTTTCAAATGTTTTGATGCGGTGTTGGCCGTATCGCCACTCGCCACCGAATTCGCTACGCTATTTGCCACCGTATTTGCCACCGCAGCAAATTTGCGTTCCTTTTGGGCGCTGGCACTCCACGCGGGCATGATTCGCCGCATGCCCTGCACGCGTTTTACCGCCTCCAGCATATATACCCCACCTGCCACCCCCCACCAACGTTCACCAAGGCGCTCCATAAAATTCCAGCGCGTTTGCCAGGTGGTTGATAGAACCGGCGGTATGTAACAAGTCAACTTGCCCTTCGATGGCTCAAAACTTAATAACTCAAGCCAATCTTTCATTCTGACGAGGGAGACAAATTGCCCGTTCCATGGCGGCGATGCGGATGAAAATAGCCGCTTGGCGCCGTACAAACTCCACGGATTAAACCCAATGATCAAAATGCGCCCCTCGGGCCGCATGATGCGATCCACCTCGCGCAAAATTTCATGCGGCGTCTCGGTGAATTCCAACGTATGCGCCAACACACATAAATCAACCGACTGGGCCTCAAATGGTAGCTGATGAAACGCCGCCGCCACCGCCGCCGCAGGATGCGCGTCGGGCGAAACAATCATACGATTGGTCATCCGCGACTCACGTAATAAATCGTAGGCCGGCAAGCCCAATTGCACCGCATGAAAGCCAAAAATATCTGGCGTCACTGTATCAAGCCACTCCCGCTCGCGCGCTAAAGTGTAAACACCCAACGGCGTGTCAAGCCAGTCGGCTAAACTGTTATGGGAACTTGGCAATCTGTTATCAATACTCATGGCGAAATTTTAACTGGAATGTTGACTGTCTTCCCCGTACCCGCGTTTAACGATAACTATTTGTGGGTTATCCACGATGGCACAACTGCCATCGCGATAGATCCAGGTGACGCGACACCAGTGATCAATTATCTGAGCGCGCATGATTTGACCCTCGACAGCATTCTCATTACCCACCATCATGGTGACCATGTGGGCGGCGTCGCGGCGTTACTGGCATGGTGTGGCAAAACTATCCCCGTCTATGCGCCAGCGAACACCGAAAACTCAACTATCAAAGCCCGCAGCCACATTGCCGATCCAAACAATAATGTCCTAAACGGCCCGCTAGGGCTGGACTTTCAAATTTTATCGCTACCTGGTCATACACTCGACCATATCGCCTATTACGACATGAATCACGGCTGGTGTTTTTGCGGTGATGTACTATTCGCCGGCGGCTGTGGACGGCTACGCGAAGGCACCCCAACACAAGCGCAGCATTCACTGGCTCAGCTACGCGCACTGCCACCCGCCACAGAAATTTTCTGTGCGCATGAATACACGCTGGAGAACCTACGTTTTGCCAGCCAGGTAGAGCCTAACAACCAAGCGCTGCAAGAACGCATCATCATTGAACGAAAAAAACGCGCACAAAACCTGCCCACATTACCCACCACTATTCAGCTTGAAATCGCTACCAATCCGTTCCTGCGCTGGGATATTGAGGACGTAAGGCGTAAGGCAGCAGAAGTTTCTTCAACGACCATTACCGAGAACACGCCGCCGGAAATTGTGTTTGGTGAAATTAGGGCTTGGAAGGATCGGTTTTGAATAACAGTCAATCAACAACGTAACTCTGAAAAACAATGCTAACTATCCGCCCCGCGACACCGGCAGACGTCACCGCTATCTTTAATCTCATCACCCAACTCGCGGTATATGAGAAGTTGGAGCACATGGTCACGGGTACGCCGCAAATGCTGCATGAATCACTCTTCGGCACGCGCCCGGCCTGCGAATGCGTGATGGCGATAGAGAATGATGCACCCGTCGGTTTCGCACTTTATTTCACTACCTACTCAACTTTTCTAGCGCAACCAGGCCTGTACTTGGAGGATTTATTTGTCATCCCCATCGCCCGTGGACGTGGCTACGGCAAAGCGCTTATTGTGCATTTAGCTGGCTTAGCAAAAACGCGAAACTGCGGACGATTTGAGTGGCGAGTATTGGATTGGAATAAACCGTCAATTGATTTTTATAAATCCCTCGGCGCACAAATACTGCCAGAGTGGCATTTGGTGCGACTTACGTCCGATGAGATAGCAACGCTGCTAGAGACTTCGCTAGACCCTAAAGGATGAAGGTAAAATCGCGCATTGTCCGCTACTTCAAAAAAACATCATGACCGCTTCTATCGAATCCATTTTCAAACGCATTGCACCCGCCTGTGATTTTTGTTCTTTTCGCTTCGTTGAGGAAACCTCGGAACGGCTCACGGTTGAGCAAAATGTAGTAGTGCCGCCAACCTCCAGCGTTGACCGTGGCGTAATGATTACGGTTATTGACAAAGGCGGGCTTGGCTATGCGGCCACATCTGACGTTACTGAAGCTGGCTTACGTGCTGCTGCACAGCGCGCGCTTGAATGGGCGCATTTAACAGCGTCGCGCTCGGTGACCGACTACTCCGCGATTGCGCGCGCGCAGTTGCAGTCAGCACAATTGGCAACAGGGCAATATCAAACATACGTGAGGCAGCGCCCCGCTGATTTATCGCTTAAGGACAAAATTGATCTGCTGATGCGAGAGAGCCAGGCGGCGAAAATCAACGACAAAATTGTTGATTGGTCCGCAAGTTTTTGGACGACACAAACCAAACAGTTATTCGCCACCGCTGATGGTGGCGTAATCAATCAAGAGTGGGATTTTTTAGTGCCATCGTTATCGGTAACCGCATTTCATCAAGGCGAAGCGCAAACGCGCTCTTTCGGCGGACGCTACAATGGTTTTTGCCAACAAGGTGGCTTTGAGATTGTGGAGCGTTCGGGGTTTTTTGGCGCTGGGCAGCAAACGGCGAGCGAGGCGTTACAGCTGTTAGGCGCACCAAATTGTCCCACCGGTAAGCTCGATGTTATTTTGATGCCGGATCAAATGATGTTGCAGATTCATGAATCCATCGGCCACCCGCTCGAGCTTGATCGAATCTTAGGCGATGAGCGTAATTACGCGGGCACTAGCTTTGTCACCCTCGACATGTTTGGCACATACCAGTACGGCTCACCGCTGCTAAACGTGACGTTTGATCCGACCATGGCCGAACAATTTGCGACCTTTGCCTACGACGATGACGGCACAAAAGCGAACAAAGAATTCATTATCAAAGACGGTCTATTAACCCGTCCGCTTGGTGGCGCAATCTCACAATCACGCGCCAATATGCCAGGCGTGGCGACTACCCGCGCTTGTGCGTGGAATCGTCCACCGATTGATCGCATGTCTAACTTAAATATTGAATACGGCGCATCGTCACTCGACGAGATGGTGGCCTCGATTGACGACGGCGTCTTGATGCGAACCAACGTGTCTTGGTCAATTGATGATTCGCGTAATAAGTTTCAGTTTGGTTGTGAATTAGGACAACGTATTGAAAACGGCAAGCTCACCAGCATCGTGAAAAATCCAAATTATCGCGGCGTATCGGCAACATTTTGGCGCTCCCTCTCAGCCGTGGGCGATGCCAGCACAATGGAAGTTATGGGCACGCCCTACTGCGGCAAAGGCGAGCCAAACCAAGTTATTCGGGTCGGCCATGCCAGTCCCGCTTGTAAGTTTTCCGCCATTGATGTGTTTGGCGGTGAGGAATAACAAATATTCATCGGCGCGTAATTGCGTTCACCGGCCATCATTCGCGATCATCAGCGGTTAATGACGCTCTCAAAAAATAGCTCAATTTAATATGCAAACCTACTTCAATCAATTAGCCACCGACCTACACACCCACACCACCTCCGATGAAGTTTTTTTAGCCACCCTCTCGGCGGAACAATCTAACTTCGTGCGCTTCAATAAAAACAAGGTGCGCCAAGCAGGCTCGGTCAAACAAGTTTTGCTGACGATTTCGCTGATTAAAAATCAGCGTCGCGCCGAGCGTACGCTCACCTTAGTTGGCGATGCGTTTCTAGACCTGCCGCAATGTGCTGCCACCTTAGATACGCTTCGCCAGATCTTGTCAGCCTTGCCCGAAGACCCTTATTTAATTTACAACACCGTACCGGCATCGTCCCGCAAGGTCGGTGAGAGCGCATTACCCTCTGACGCGGACATGCTCGACGAAATTATCGCAAACGGTCAAGGTCGTGATTTGGTGGGCATCTTTGCCTCGGGCACTATTTACAAAGGCTTTGCGAATTCACTCGGTCAGCGTAATTGGCATCAAGTCGATAATTTTAATTTTGATTGGTGTCTGTATCACGCGGCCGATAAAGCCGTAAAAAATAGCTACGCCGGCACCCATTGGGATAGCGCTGAATTACGTCACAAAATGCAATCCTCCATTACTCAACTCAACATGCTCGCGCGCCCTGCCAAAACGCTGACCCCGGGCCAGTACCGCGCCTACCTAACGCCATCAGCATTGAACGAAGTCATCAGTCTTTTAAGCTGGGGCGGCTTTGGTGAAAAATCACAACGTAATAAGCAAAGCCCACTCATCAAGTTACAAGATGGCACGGCCTCACTCAATAGCCGTGTCACCATCACCGAGGCCGCTAGCGCCGGTGTAGCCGCCATGTTTAACGCTGATGGCTTTACCAAAGCCAATACAGTGGCGCTCATTGCCGCAGGAAAACACGCCGGCGCGCTGGTGAGCCCGCGCACGGCACAAGAATTTACGATTACAACCAATGGCGCTAATAGCAGCGAAGCGCCTGAAGCAATCGATATGCTTGGTGGTAGCTTAAAACGCGATGAGGTGCTCGCCACCCTCAACAATGGGCTTCTCATTAGCAATCTTTGGTATTTAAATTATTCTGATCGTCAAGGCTGCCGCATGACTGGCATGACCCGCTTCGCCACATTTTGGGTAGAGGATGGCGAGATAGTTGCCCCAGTCAATGTCATGCGATTCGATGACAGCATCTACCGGATGCTTGGCACTAACTTAGTTGACTTAACCTGTGAACGCGATTGGTTACTCGATGCGGGCAGCTACGGCGAGCGGTCAACGGGTGCGGCTAAATTACCGGGCGCGATGATCGATGGGTTTCAGCTAACGCTTTAATCTAATCAGCCCCTCCCTTAGAAAAAGGGAGGTTGGGAGGGATTAGGTTCGTCAGCTCGTAACTCAAATTACTTCTTCGCTTCAACGAAAATCCCACCCAACCTCCCTTTGCAAAGGGAGGAGCCGTGTATTTTTACGCTTTCGATTGCGGCGCTTCGTTTGAGGGTGCGCATGGCGCCCACATGATTGAGATGGTAAGGCTTTGGTGGCGGCGATTGATAATTCCATTTCCAAATCAAAAAGACATCTATTTTAAAAAAAGTATGAAAATATTAAATTGTCATTCCGAACGCTTTTGTGAGGAATCTTACCCGCGTTGTGTTGCAGTACAACGGATAAGATTCCTCGTCCCAAGATAAAGTCTTGCTCTGTCGGAATAACAACATTTTGCGTTTGGCAATTGAAAAATTATTGCGCTTTTAATTTGGAAATTGAATAACAACCTTATCTGATCAATGGGTTTCAGCAAACTCTTGAATCTAAGCAGCCCCGCCCCTAGCAAAAGGAGATTGGGAGGGATTACGTTTGTCAACTTATAACCTAAATTACTTCTTCGCTTCAACGAAAATCCCACCCAACTCCCTTTCAAAAGGGGAACGTCCAGGATAGTTCATCAACTAGCCACGGCCGCCGTAATTTCGGCCAGCGCCAGCGGGTCCTCAATGGTTGTCAAATCGCCAAGTTCGCGGCCCTCGCATACGGCTTGTATCGCGCGGCGGAGCAATTTGCCAGATCGCGTTTTCGGGAGCATGGTGACGAAGTAAACGTGGTGCGGACGACCAATCGCGCCAAGCTCCCGATCAACCGTTGCCATCACCTCCTTCTCTACCGCCGCTTTCGCTTCAACATTACTTATCAAGCTTGCATTTTTAACTACCGCAAAGGCGATTGGCACTTGGCCTTTAAGCGCGTCAGCAACGCCCACTACCGCGACTTCAGCAATGTTCGGGTGCGCCTGTATTGCCTCCTCAATTTCACGCGTCCCCAAGCGGTGTCCAGCGACGTTAATCACGTCGTCAGTGCGGCCCAAGATGAAGTAGTACCCCTCTTCGTCGCGCGTGGCCCAATCGAATGTGGTGTAAACCTGCTCATCCTTAAACATTGAAAAATAAGTGTTAACGAAACGTCTATCGTCACCCCAAATTGTTGACATGCAGCCTGGTGGTAGTGGCGGGACAATACAAAGCACCCCTTTTTCATTTGCGGCGACGCTCGCCCCAGTCTCATCATGCTTGAGCTTAACGATATAACCGTAGGCAGCAAAACTAGGCGAGCCTGATTTGAGTTTGGTAGCCTCCACACCAGGCAGCGCACTTAAAATTGGCCAGCCTGTTTCGGTCTGCCAATAGTTATCAATAACCTTAATGTTGAGGCCGTTCTTAATCCAATTGCTGGTGGGCTCATCGAGTGGCTCACCAGCCAAATATAAATAACGCAGGCTACTAACATCGTATTTTGTTAAGTAGGCCGCGTCGTGTTTTTTAAGCACGCGAATTGCGGTGGGGGATGAGAACATCGCCACCACATTGTATTGCTCGACAATCTTCCACCAGATGCCCGCGTCAGGGTTTATGGGAAGCCCTTCATACATGATGGTCGTGGAGCCGTTAATGAGTGGTCCATAAATAATGTAGGAGTGCCCGACCACCCAGCCAATATCGGAGGTGCAAAAAAAAGCTTCGCCTGGAAGGGTGGCGTAAATATTGGGCATTGAAGCCGCGAGCGCGACGGCATAGCCGCCCGTATCACGCAGTACTCCTTTAGGTTTACCGGTAGTGCCGCTGGTGTAAAGAATGTAGGAGGGATGCGATGACTCGACCCATTCGCATGGCACGATTTCGCCGACGTGGCGCGGTGCCAACGCGGCGTAATCCATATCGCGCCCCGGCAATACCTGCATGGCTTTATCCAAGTGCCGATTGATGATGACAACATGCTTAGGTGGAAATTTAGCGAGCTTGATCGACTCATCAGTGAGTGGCTTAAGGGGAATTATTTTCCCGCCACGCGAGCTAGCGTCGGCGGTAATCATCACCTTAGGCTTTGCATCATCAATACGCGCCGCTAGCGATGCGGCGGCAAAGCCACCAAAAACAACGGAATGGATTGCGCCGATTCGCACCGTGGCAAGCATCGCAAATACCGCTTCAGGAATCATCGGCATATAAATAAGTACGCGGTCACCTTTGCCAACACCAAACGATTTCAAGACCGCCGCGAAGCGATTCACTTCATCAAATAACTGGCGATAGGTGTAGGTGCGCGTTTGTTCGACCTCTGACGATATCCAAACTAATGCGGCTTGGTCGGCTCTCGCGACAAGATGCCGGTCAACCGCGTTATAGCAAAGATTGGTTTCGCCACCGACAAACCATTTTGCAAAAGGAGGATGTGAAAAATCGCAAACTTGATGAAATGGCTTTACCCAATCTATGCGAGCTGCTTGAGCCGTCCAAAATTGATCTCGCTGGACAAGCGAGTGGGCGTGAAAAGACTTATAACTTGGCATGCGTCTGTCATCTAAAAATATAACTGATGAACCTACTAAGAAAGCACTTCCTCGATCGCGGCAAGCAAGGCTTTTGATTCTGCTGGCTTGGTCAAATAACCATTCGCACCAAGTTTTACGCCTTTCATAATGTCTTGAAGTGAGCCTAAGCAAGAGAGCATAAGTACCGGGAGAGTGCTCATTTGTCCGTTGGCACGAATGCGACCCAAGATATCAAAACCATCTGCATCCGGCAACAATACATCAAGTATCACTAAGTCTGGCTTAGCATTAAATGCCACGGCAATCTCCTCACGATTGGCGGCGCGCACCACACGATAATTGGCGTTAACTAAAATACGCTCGATTAATATAGCGGTGACTTCATCGTCTTCCACCACCATTATGGTTGGCGGTACGCCCACAGGTGGGCGACTCGGCGCATCGGGAAAAAGACGTACAAAAAACCCATTGCTAGTTAGCTTGGCTTCACCGATCACCGCTTCATCGTATATTTTCTGCATAGTTGCAGGTGTATCTGGTTGCATAAGTAGGTAGGTGTGCAAAGACTTATCGTTTGTCATGAAACCACCCTATTGAATACATAAATTTATCGTGCTACTTAAAAATGACTTCCTCAATTGCCGAGAGTAAGGTGTTCGATTTGGCGGGTTTCGTCAAATAACCATTCGCACCAAGCTTCAACCCTTTCATGATGTCTTCAAGTGAGCCTAAGCTTGAGAGCATCAAAACGGGTAAGTTTTTCATTTTTTCGTTCGAACGAATGCGATTCAAAATATCAAATCCGTTTGCATCTGGTAGCAGCACATCAAGCAAAACCAAGTCTGGTTTAGCTTTGAACCCGACGATAATCTCTGCGCGATTAGCCGCACGCACCACACGATAATCTGCTTTAACTAAAATGCGTTCGAGCAGCATAGCAGTGACACCATCATCCTCTACCACCATAATAATGGGTGGTGAACTTACTGGCGGGCGGCTGGGTGCATCGGGGAAAATTCGTACAAAAAACCCATTACTAGTTAGCTTAGATTCACCAATCACCGCCTCATCATTTAATTCTTGGGCTTGCTTGGGCGTAGCAACAGGCTCGGGCACAACATTTTTAGGGTCGAGCAGCTTGGTGAAATCAAGATCAAAATCGTCATCATTGGACATACACTACTCAACCGTTGGACACATTCGATTAGAAAAAAGAAACTGTAGAACTATACAATTATTGCAGGGTTTCCCTTAGACAAGCTGCACTTTACAATGATTCAATCCATCTAGTTTGGCTTAAACCCACCGATATTGCCGGTGATAGTGCAAGTCTCACCCGTGCGGGTAAGATTTAGCTTCATCGAGATGGTGCTTTCAGTGCTAACCCCTTCACGCGCGATCCAGTTACCGGTGGCGCCATTACAGGTGTAGGCGCCAGCGCCTTCAAAAGTGGAGCCGAATTGGGTGTATGCGCCGGTAAATCGACAACTGTCACCGCCGACTTCGTTGATCGAAATACTGGTAGTTTGCGTTGTTGGTGCTGCCACGCTGACGATATAGATGGCTTGATCGAGTGCGCTACCGTTATTTTGATTATTCGTGCAGCCAGTAGTATTACGTTGAAACCCGCCGTAATAATTGCCGGCTAAATTAAGCGGCACAATATTTTGCCTCGTGATATTTTTAGTCACCGTGTTGCTATTGATGTTGTAGGTCAGCACACCATCGCGAGCATTGGTGAAACGAAAGGTGGCGCTGCCCACTTGTGTCGCGTCAGATATTGGTACGAATGGTGTGACGTTAAATGGTGTGCCGCGCGTTTGAAAAATCGCGCCTGTGTAGATCGCTTCATTAGGCACTTGGCTAGGTAGGCGAGATGTTCCGGGCATCACAACCCAGTAGGGCTCACGATTTGCGCCGTAAATAAACCAAGTGGCGAATAGTGTGTCATTTTGCTGCGCGATATTCACCCCCCAGCCTGATTCGGCAGGGTTCCACCACAAATCTTGATAATTGGTTGCGTACACACGTGGCGAGAAAAGCGCACTCAAGAGGAAGAACGCTGAAATGGTCAGATACAAAAATCGTTTCATATGCCACCTACAAAGAATACGTTGTATGACGAAAAAGTTGGCTGATGGTGAGCGCTGCTTTGCTCTTGATACTTAACGCTTAACCATTACCGCCCAACCATCAAGCGGGGGTTATCCGCTGAGGCATGCTTGCGCGAAAAATACTCTCGGGATTGCATCTCGCGTAAGCGAGACGCGGTGCGGCCAAATTCGGCTGCTACCATGAGTGAGGCGTCGCCGGTCTGCTTACCACTCGCGGCAGCAGCGCTGGTTTTATTGACTCTATCGTCCACTACTAACCATTCAGGCGCAGCAGCTGCTGAACAAATTAACTTCACCCGCTGGTCATAAAAAACGTCAACCAACCATGTCAGTCGTCTGACGACATCCGCGCGATTTTTTGCATGCAGCTGCGGTATGTGGGAAATCAGCACCGTGTGATATTGGTTCGCAATTTCCAAGTAATCCATCTGGCTGCGCGGCTCAATACAAAGTTCGGCAAATTCGAACCACACCACGCCTTTAGCACGCCGCAAAAACGGCATTGCCCGTTTACCGATTGTCACCACGCCGCGCTCATTAAACCCTGCCTTTGACATCGCCGAGAAAGCACGCACTAGCGACTGCTCGGCGGCTATTTCTTCAGTCGCGTTGGTTGCAACGTGATAGACCGGCATAGACGCCAATATCCGCTGACGATGATCCCGCAAGCCACCTATTTCAACCACCTCTAACTCAAGCTTAAGTACCTCAATAGCCGGCAAAAACTGTGCGCGCTGTAAACCATTGGGATACAAGTCATCAGGCTGATAATTCGATGTCATCACAAGCACTACGCCTTTACTGAGCAGCAACGTCAACAACCGGCCAAGTATCATGGCGTCCGCAATATCGGACACATGAAATTCATCAAAACAAAGTAGCCGTAGCTGCTTTGCGATATTGGTTGAAATGATGTCCAACACATCTTCTTGGCCTGGGTGCTGTTGCATCTGATAATGCACTTCGCGCATAAATTCATGAAAATGTACGCGACGTTTGCGCTTCAAGGTCGAAACGTTATAAAACGCATCCATCATTAGTGATTTACCGCGCCCGACACTGCCCCAAATATAGATACCCTGCGGCGGACGTTTTCCTCCGCCGAAATTTGTCACGAGGCGATTTAATTTACCCTGCCGATATTGCCGATATTGCTCAATCTCGCCGTGCAATCGCTCGAGGTGTTCAAGCACGGCGAGCTGCGCTGGGTCAGACTCAAAATCTTGGCTCTGCGAAAATTTCCAATACCACTCGAGTGGTGAACCTGCCTCAATGGCAGCAGCTTCAGTGGTTTCGCTAGCGATGTTAGATTGGACGCGTGCAGTCATGGGCTTAAAAAACTAATTTGTACTCACCGACGGACGCTGATAAAAGTAAAAGCCTAATCAGCACGGGCGTCTTGAAGCAATAATTGCTCAAACGGCGCTCCGGACAACGATCTTCGATTTTGCAAACATTCATCGGCGGCCATCAGTGGCAAATATAATTGTTTCGCTACATGTTCAACGTACGCTTATCCACCGCAAGTGCAGCTTCACGCACCGCTTCCGACAAGGTTGGATGTCCGTGCACAATGCGTGCTAGGTCTTCTGACGCCGCTTTAAATTCCATCGCCACCACCAGCTCCTGAATTAACTCCGAAGCATGCGCGTGGATGATGTGTCCGCCTAGGATGCGATCTGTTTTTGCATCCGCGATTATTTTTACAAAACCACCCGATTCACCTTGGCCTAGCGCGCGCCCGTTCGCGGCAAAGGGGAATTGCCCTGCTTTGATGTCGACGCCTTCGGCTTTTAATTGTTGCTCTGTTTTGCCAACCCACGCCACTTCCGGCGAGGTGTAGATAATCCAGGGAATGGTGTTGAAATCAATATGCGGTTGTTGGCCCGCGATGCGTTCAGCCACGGCCACACCTTCGTCTTCGGCCTTGTGCGCCAACATTGGGCCGCGCACGACGTCACCAATCGCGTACACATTCGCTAAATTGGTCAGGCAATGGTCATCCACTTCAATCATGCCGCGATCAGATATTTTTAAGCCAACATTTTCTACACCCAATCCGTCGATATTCGGCACGCGGCCCACGGAAACAATCAACTTGTCGCACTCAAGCGTTTGGGCGAGACCTTTATCGTCGGTGTATTCAACCATGATGCCAGATTTTTTCGTTGTCACTTTTTCGATCTTCACACCGAGCTTGATGTTTAAGCCTTGCTCTTTGGTGAATACCTTCCATGCTTCTTTTTGGATTGATTCATCGACAACAGCGAGGAACGTGGGCATCGCCTCTAGTACCGTCACCTCAGCGCCAAGGCGACGCCAAACACTGCCAAGTTCTAGGCCAATCACGCCTGCGCCAATCACACCAAGCCGCTTCGGCACGACGCCAAACATGAGCGCACCTTCGTTATCGCAAATATTGACGTTATCCACCACGATGCCGGGCAGATGGCGCGCTTTTGAGCCAGTGGCGATGACGACGTGCTTTGCCATTACCGTGTCGACGACGTCGTTATTTTTAACGTCAATGGTGTATTTATCGCCGCCCGCATCGCCACCTGAAACAAAGCTACCAAAGCCTTTTAACCAAGTCACTTTATTTTTACGAAATAAAAATTCAATACCCTTGGTCATCTTGCCAACAATGGTGTCTTTACGAGTTTGCATTTTTGTAATGTCCACCTTCATGCCGGACACACTGATGCCATGATCGGCATATTTATGCTCAATCTTTTCCACATTCTCTGACGATTCCAGCAACGCTTTTGACGGGATACAGCCGACATTCAAACAGGTGCCGCCAAGTGCTAATTCGCCTTTGGGATTTTTCCAGCCCTCAATACAGGCAACACTAAAGCCCAACTGCGCGGCGCGAATGGCCGCAATATAGCCGCCGGGACCAGCGCCGATAACAACGACATCAAATTGTTTAGACATGATTTATTTCCGAGATTGACAGATTTTTTTACCGCAGATACGCACTAATCAGCATCGATAACTACGGTTAACTATAGATGGGAGCGCATTAGAATTACAACCAAATTCTTGCAACATGCACGCCGAGTGCTGCACAAAATCCAGCGATAAATGGCGAGGTACCAGACAACACAAATGGCGGGTGTTTCATCAATTGTGTAACCCAAAGCGTTAAGGCCACCGCCATGCCAACACCTAATGGAACAGCGACCTTTGGGGTGATGTAATGGCCGATGAAGTTGGAAAAAAATACCGTTAAAAAACCCGTAAGTAATGCGCCAAGAATAAAAAAAGCCAGCTGCGTAACTAAGGTGGAGAGACTAAATTTTCGCTTTGCCATTTGCTATGTGCCATTTGCCATTTGCTATGTTCTGCGTGGGCTGTATTTGCCGCATTTGCCGCATGTGCTGTACTTGCTGTACCTGATATATGCAAGCGTAATCAGGACAAAATGGTGGTCAGCCGAGCCGACAAACATGGCATACCCACCGACGGCTACGTTCTGTAAGTTAAATATCGAGCAACAATCTAGCAGGATCCTCTAACGCCTCTTTCATCGCCACCAATGACAGCACCGCTTCGCGGCCATCAATAATACGATGGTCATAACTCATGGCCAGATAATTCATCGGGCGAATAACGATTTGCCCGTTCTCCACTACCGCGCGCTCTTTGGTGGCGTGCACGCCCAAAATCGCTGACTGCGGTGGGTTGATGATTGGCGTGGACAGCATTGAGCCGAATACGCCACCGTTGGAAATCGAGAATGTACCGCCCGTTAAATCTTCCATGGTGAGTTTGCCGTCTTTCGCTTTTTGGCCGAATTCAGCGATCTTCTTTTCAATATCGGCAATCGACATTTGATCCGCGTCGCGCAGTATCGGTACCACCAAACCACGCTCGGTACCTACCGCAATGCCGATGTCGTAATAGCCGTGATACACAATATCGTTGCCATCGACAGATGAATTTACAACCGGATATTTCTTCAGCGCATGCACGGCGGCTTTGACAAAAAACGACATGAAACCCAGCTTCACGCCGTGGGTTTTTTCAAATTTGTCTTTGTATAAATTGCGCAAGTTAATCACCGGCGCCATGTTCACCTCATTAAATGTCGTGAGAATGGCGGCGGTGGCTTGTGATTGCAGCAAGCGCTCAGCGATGCGGGCACGCAAACGTGACATCGGCACGCGCTGCTCGGCGCGCTCGCCGACAGGTAGTGCGACGGCAGCGACGGTTGCAACTGTGATTGGAACTACCGGATTTGCAACAACGGCAGCCGCAACAGCAGCCGACCCCGCAATCTTATTCACCACATCCTCTTTGGTAACGCGACCGCCGCGCCCTGTGCCTGCAACATCAGCAACGTTATTTTCAGCCGCAATTTTGGCAGCAGCAGGGCTCATTGCGGATGCTTGCGCTGTTGCCGCCGCTGGCGCCGCGACACTTGATGCTACAGCGGGTGCGGATGCGGTGGCAGCCGTATCAATCAACGCGATGATCTCGCCTGAAACGACCAAGCCGCCGTCCTCCTTCAAAATTTTCACAATCACGCCATCTGCTGGTGCGGGTAATTCCATCACGACTTTGTCGGTTTCAATATCGATCAAATTTTCATCGCGCTTAACCGCTTGGCCTGCTTTTTTATGCCACGCGACTAACGTTGCCTCAGCGACGGACTCAGATAGTTGCGGTACTTTGACTTCAATTTGCATTTTATTTTCCTCTATTCTTCAAACGGTTTTTTCTTCTGGCTGATGGGTTTACTTTTTTACTAACGAGGTTTCCCATGACAATGCAGCTTCTACTAGCTCTTTTTGTTGCTCATTATGTTTGGATAGATAGCCTACCGCTGGCGAAGCCGACGATGCGCGTCCTGCATAGCTTAAGGTTTGGTCAGCACGCATATTGCGGGCTAAATAATGCTGAATGCGATGCCATGCGCCCTGATTTTGCGGCTCTTCTTGCGCCCACACCACTGACTTTGCATTCGGATATAGCGCGATCACAGCAGTGAACTCTTCATGCGGGAATGGATACAACTGCTCAACACGAATTACAGCAATATCGTTCAATATTCTCTTCTCGCGCTCGGCGACTAAGTCGAAATACACTTTGCCGGAGCATACGATGACGCGCTTAACTTTTTTCGCGTTCAACTTCGTTTGTTCGCCAATCACCACTTCAAATTTACCGTTGGCTAATTCTTCGAGTGATGACATGGCTTCTTTTTTTCGTAACAGCGATTTAGGCATCATGACAATCAGCGGCTTCCGGGCAGGACGAAGCGCTTGGCGGCGAATCATGTGATACAACTGCGCAGCGGTAGATGGCACCACCACTTGAATATTGTGTTCCGCACACAGTTGCAAGAATCGCTCAAGCCTAGCCGATGAATGTTCAGGGCCTTGACCTTCGTAACCATGTGGAAGGAATAAACTAAGTCCGCACAGCCGCGCCCATTTCGATTCGCCGGAACAAATAAATTGATCGATTACGACTTGCGCGCCATTCGCGAAGTCGCCAAATTGCGCTTCCCAGATCACCAGTTCAAACGGCTGCGCAGATGCATACCCGTATTCAAATCCGAGTACCGCCTCCTCTGATAAGAGCGAATCAATGACAACAAACTTAGCTTGTTTCGCGGCGATATTTTGTAGCGGTACGTAAATGCCTGAATCCCATTTTTCACGATTCTGATCGTGCAGCACCGCGTGGCGATGTGCGAAGGTGCCGCGGCCACAATCTTGCCCACTCAAACGTACCGGATTGCCCGTTGCGACCAATGACGCATAAGCTAGGTTTTCGGCCATGCCCCAATCAAGCGGCTGCTCGCCGCGACCCATTTTGCGACGCGCCTCCAGCAGCTTTTCTACTGACATATGGCACTTAAAATCCGATGGCGGCTGGGTTAAGCGCTCCGCATAAGTTTTAAGCGTTTCAATGAGCACTGTCGATTGATATGGCGCACGCCAATCTTTACCAATATATGGCGCCCAATCCACGGCTAATGGCGGCTTTATGCCGTATAAAATTTTAGTATTAGTGCTTTTACCGGCATCAAGTCTGGCGCGAATGTTTGTGACTAAATCATCGCCATAAGTTTGGCTGACCGTGCCCTCGGCGGCGAGCTTGTCGGCGTAAAGCTTGCGCGTTCCTGGATGCTGAGCGATTTTCTTATACATGAGCGGCTGGGTAACAAAGGGCTCATCTTGCTCATTGTGTCCCAGTTTACGAAAGCATACTAAATCAATCACCACATCTTTATGAAATTTCATGCGGTATTCGAGCGCGATACGGCCAATCAACATCACCGCCTCTGGGTCGTCGGCATTCACATGAAACACCGGCGCTTCGATCATCTTGGCGATGTCCGTGCAGTAAAGTGAAGAACGCGAATCACGCGTGTCGGACGTGGTAAAGCCAACCTGATTATTCACCACGATATGGAGCGTGCCACCAGTCTTGAAACCACGCGTTTGGGACAACGCCATCGTCTCCATAATCACGCCCTGCCCGGCGAAGGCGGCATCACCATGAATGAGTAGCGGCATGGCCTCATTACCTTCAGTATCACCACGGCGCTGCTGACGGGCTCTGACTGAACCTTCAACAACCGGGTTCACAATTTCTAAATGCGATGGATTAAAGGCGAGCGTTAAATGTACCGCGCCGCCTTTGGTTTGAATATCGGATGAAAAACCTTGGTGATATTTTACGTCTCCCGAGCCGACATCAAATACCTTTTTACCTTCAAACTCAGCGAATAAATCAGCGGGCAATTTGCCCAAGGAATTTACCAAAATATTTAGCCGGCCTCGGTGCGCCATGCCGAGCACCACTTCTTTTACGCCGCGCTCGCCGGCGCCCTGAATAATGTCATCCACCAACGGGATGAGCGTTTCGCTACCCTCAAGTGAAAAACGCTTTTGGCCGACGTAACGTGTATGCAGATACTTCTCGAGTGTCTCCGCCGCCGTGAGGCGATCTAGCAAGAATTGCTTCTCCTCATTGTTCATTTTCGGCTGCGATTGAATGGACTCCAGCTGCCCCTGAATCCAGCGTTTTTGCTCGGTCTGCGAAATGTAAATGTATTCCGCGCCAACCGTGCCACAGTAGGTTTTTTTCACCGCCGCCACGATATCTTTTAGCTTAGCTTTTTCATTGTTGCCTGCGATCAGCCCTTGCCATGAACCAAAACCAAACTCCAGCTCCAAGTCGACATCAGTAAGCCCGTAATAGCTTAACTCCAGCTCTGGCACACTGGCGCGCTCCATCCGCTTTAACGGGTCAAGCGATGAGTTGCGGGCTCCAAGCACGCGGTGCGCGCGAATGTATTGCAACACTTTGACTGACTTTTTAGTGTCGGTCGTTTCAGCGCCACCACCGATATTCATATAAGCGACGCGTTTGGCGCCGCCTTGCATTGCAAGCTGTTCGAAGGCGGCAATTATTGGCGAATGCGCCACGTCTTTAATCGCGCCAGCGCTCGTATTCGGTAGCGAATCAAATTGCTGACGCCAATTTTCAGCAACCGAAGTAGGGTCAGCTAAATACTGCTCGTAAAGCTCCTCAATGTAGGGGGCGTTCGCGCCGTAGAAAAGGGAGGATTGCTGGATTTCACGCATCATGATGACTACCTCTTACGAAAAATATGTTGGTGCTGCGTAACGTTTACAAAAAAATTAAAGTCACCTACTGGCGGTGCATTTACGGCAAAAATGGTCGGAAATCCGTGCTTGCTATTGGGTTTCGTTCTCTTGATCTTAAGATTTACCCAGCAATACGCGCAACTTACTTATTGTTTTCAATCTGTAAAAGCGCACGCTCGATAACGAGACGATCAATAACGTCCTTGTCGCGTCCCGTTTGTTTGGTTAACAACAACCCTTCCAGACTGACGATCTTCACCATAATTCCGTCTAAGTCAATCACCTCTTCATACTGCTTTAGCGATTCATACGTCTGACCGTTTGCGTTCAGCATCACATCGACCACAAATGCGTCTGCAACGCGAATGTTCTCTTCTTCATCGAACCATTCCACATCGAGTTCTCTTGCCGCTTGATCTGGTAAAACCAATAACGCGCGCTTCACTTTTTCACCAGATAGAACCCCCTTTGCAACCAGCAGGTCAATGTGAGTTGTTGCGCGTTGATAGCCATGCGCGGCTAACGCGTAACCTCCGATCAACAAATACTCCACACCTTGATCATTGAATGATTTCAACAATGTCGTTAGATCATCCAACGTCGCCGGTCGGGCAAATTCCTCCATCATCGATTACAGTTTTGGTCGAATGCGCTTACGCTCACGTTGAAGCACTGCCATCGCGCGCGCAATAGCGTCGGTATCCGCAGCATTAGCCGCTTCATGCGTCGCAAACCGCGTAACGCCTTTCACTACAAACGCGATTGGTGCCAACGCTGCAATCGTCGCCGAAAACCGCGCGCCCGCCGCGAGCGCATTGCCGCTCGCGCTCGCGGTGATGGTGTCAGTCTTTCGATTACCAATAATTCTCATAGAGTTGGGTGGTAAATAGGGTCAGACACCAAATTACTTCACATCCCGTCGCGGCGCACCGACATAAAGCTGGCGTGGACGGCCGATTTTGTATTCAGGATCAGCGATCATTTCATTAAGCTGTGCGATCCAGCCGACTGTTCTTGCTAGCGCAAATATCGCGGTAAATAGCGGTACGGGAATGCCAATTGCTTTTTGCACAATGCCCGAATAAAAATCGACGTTTGGATACAGCTTGCGCGAAACGAAATAATCATCTTCAAGCGCAATTTTTTCGAGCGCCATGGCGAGTTTGAACAGCGGATCATCCTGCAAGCCCAATTCATTTAATACTTCGTGGCAGGTCTCCCGCATGAGCGTAGCGCGCGGGTCGTGGTTTTTATAAACACGATGGCCAAAGCCCATCAGGCGCACATTGGAATTTTTATCCTTTACTTTGTCGATAAATTCACCAATCTTGGCGATACCGCCGTTACGCTGAATGTCATAGAGCATATTGAGTGCCGCTTCATTCGCCCCACCGTGTGCGGGACCCCACAAACACGCCACGCCCGCCGCAATGGCCGCGAAGGGATTAGTGCCAGAGGACGCGCACAACCGCACGGTGGAAGTTGACGCGTTTTGTTCATGATCGGCATGCAAGATAAAGATGCGATCAAGTGCCCGCACCATCACATCATTGACCTTGTACTCTGCTGCAGGCACCGCAAACATCATGCGCATAAAGTTGGCGGTATAGCCCAAATCATTGCTCGGATAAATCAGCGGCTGGCCAACCGTGTATTTATAGGCCATGGCGGTAAGGGTGGGCAGTTTCGCGATCAAGCGAATCGCGGAAATATCACGCTGCTCCTTATCGTGCAGATTAATCGAATCAGGATAGAACGCCGCCATCGCGCCGAGCAAACCCGTCATGACCGACATCGGATGGGCATCGCGACGAAAGCCGCGCAGGAAAAATTGCATTTGCTCGTGCACCATGGTGTGGTGGGTGACCAGATCAACAAAGTCGGTACGGCCTTTCGCATCTGGCAAATCCCCGTACAACAGCAAATGACAAACCTGTAAAAAATCGCACTTAGTTGCCAACTGCTCGATCGGGTAACCGCGATAGAGCAGCTCGCCTTTATCGCCGTCAATAAAAGTAATATTTGAATTACATGAAGCGGTGGACATAAATCCGGGGTCATAGGTAAATAGCCCGGTCTGCGCGTAGAGCTTGCGAATATCAATTACGTCCGGCCCATGGGTACCGCTAAATGTAGGCAACTCGATCGCAGTGCCGTTTTGCAACGTCAGTATGGCTTTACCGCTTGGATTCATTTTTTTCTCCAATGCTTGATTGATATTCGAAGATTTTTATACGTTTATTTTTAATCGTCTATTTTCTGCTGCTTGCTGCCGATGGTTCCTTTATGTGCCCTTACGATGCATTTGCTCCGTGTGCTTTCCGCCTCTGACAACGTCCGACTAATTCGCTAGCGTATTCAATCTTCCCTTTGACGCCGCGATAATGCTATTTGCCATTTGTTGCAGTGTCGCCTCCTCGCACAATTTTCGCTCCATCAAAATGTCTAACAATTCATTGTCACCCAGCCGCAATAGTGCATCTAACTGCTTTAATTCTGGCTCAGACAATGCCATCAACGCCACCTCAAAAAACCGTGTCAGCAAAATATCATTTTCCAATAACCCTCGGCGCGCATGCCAACGAATGCGGTCGTAACGCTTTGGGTCGATGTTGGTGGCGACGTTGGCAATATTCACTGTGTATATTTAATTTTAAAAGTCGTTTATTGACGGGCGTTTTAAGCAATAAATGCTTGTAAACGCCCGCACATGCTAGCGTTTTACTATTCGCCATTAAACCGCTCGCTTCACCATCATCTCTTTAATCTTGCCAATCGCCAATGACGGGTTCAGGCCTTTTGGACATACATCAACGCAATTCATGATGGTGTGGCAGCGGAACAATCGATAGGGATCTTCTAAATTATCTAAGCGCTCGTTAGTAGCTTGGTCTCGCGTGTCGGCGATAAAACGATACGCCGTGAGTAGGCCGGCGGGGCCGACAAATTTGTCGGGATTCCACCAGAAGGACGGGCAGGCAGTCGAGCAGCAGGCGCACAAAATACATTCATACAGGCCATCTAACTCAAGTCTATCTTGGGGCGATTGCAGACGCTCTTTTTCAGGTGGCGTGTCGTTATTGATGACGAATGGTTTGATCGAGTGATATTGCTTAAAAAACTGCGTCATATCGACGATTAAATCGCGGATGATCGGTAAGCCTGGCAGCGGCTTTAGCAAGACTGGCTCTTTTAAGTCAGCGATTTTTGTAATGCACGCCAAGCCATTTTTGCCGTTGATATTCATCGCATCCGAGCCGCACACGCCTTCGCGACATGAGCGGCGTAGTGCTAGTGTATCGTCGATGGATTTGATACGAATTAACGCATCGAGCAGCATACGATCAGTTGGCTCTAGTTGAATATCGTATTCTTTCAAATACGGCTTTGAATCAATGTCAGGATTGAAACGTAGGATTTGAAATTTCATTTTTATTCCATTCGCAATTAGTAAACTCGCGCCTTGGGCGCAAACGATTCGACGGTAAGCGGATTTAAATTAACCGGCTTGTAGTCGAGCTTGTTATCTTGTTTGTACCAAAGCGTGTGTTTTAGCCAATTCGCGTCATCGCGTCCGGCAACAAAGCCTGGGCGGTCATGACAATCGGCACGGTCATGCGCGCCACGGGTTTCTTTACGCGCCTCAGCGGAGACCATGGTGGAAAGTGCGACTTCGATTAAGTTATCTAACTCCAGCGCTTCAATGCGGGCGGTGTTGAATACTTTTGATTTATCTTTAATGCCAGTATTTTTGGCGCGTTCGGCAATCACCTTCATTTTTTCCACGCCACTGATTAGCATATCTGGGAAGCGGAAAACGCCGCAGTGCGCTTGCATGGTTTGACGCATCGCCTCGCCCACTTCATGCACCGATTCGCCGTTGGTTTGGTTATCAAGCCTCGCCAGCCGCGCCATGGAAACCTCACCCGCATCGTCAGGCAATGGCTTGTGCGTATTGTTTTCGCGAATGAATTTAATCATCGAGTCACCCGCGGATTTACCCATCACGAGTAGGTCAGTCAGCGAATTTGTGCCTAAGCGATTCGCGCCATGAATAGACGCACAACCGCACTCACCTGCCGCATAAAAGCCGGGCACAATCGCGTTTGGATTGCCTGCATTTGGCACCACGACTTCAGCTAAATAATTAGTCGGAATACCGCCCATTTGGTAGTGACACGTTGGCACCACCGGTATTGGGTCTTTGGTGCAATCGACGTTGCCGAATTTCAGCGCAATCTCGCGTATGCCAGGCAGACGTTTGTTGATGACTTCAGGGCCAAGATGATCCAGCTTGAGCAAGATGTAATCTTTATTTGGCCCGGCGCCACGACCCTCTTTAATCTCGGTAGCCATGGCGCGTGAAACGATATCGCGGGAGGCTAAATCTTTCATCGTTGGCGCATAGCGCTCCATGAAACGTTCACCGTCTTTGTTGAGCAATATGCCGCCCTCGCCCCTGACACCTTCAGTAATCAGCACGCCTGCGCCTGCCACACCGGTAGGATGAAACTGCCAAAACTCCATGTCTTCTAGCGGTATGCCGGCACGCGCGGCCATGCCGAGGCCGTCCCCAGTATTAATAAACGCATTAGTACTTGACGCATAAATACGCCCTGCGCCGCCAGTGGCAAAAAGGGTTGCTTTGGCGTGAAAAATCATGGTCTCGCCGGTTTCCATCTCTAGCGCGGTCACACCCACTACATCACCGGCAGCATCGCGGATTAAATCCAGCGCCATCCACTCGACAAAAAATTGCGTGTTGGCAAACACATTACGTTGATACAAGGTGTGAAGCATGGCGTGACCGGTACGGTCCGCGGCGGCACATGAACGCTGCACCGGCTTCTCACCAAAATTTTGGGAGTGACCGCCGAAGGGGCGCTGATAGATTGTGCCGTTATCGTTACGATCAAACGGCATACCGAAATGCTCTAGCTCATAGACGGCGTCTGGCGCATTTTTACACATGAACTCGATCGCGTCTTGGTCGCCCAGCCAATCAGAACCCTTGATGGTGTCATACATGTGCCAGTGCCAATTATCCTCACCCATATTGCCGAGCGATGCACCGACGCCACCCTGCGCGGCCACCGTGTGTGAACGGGTAGGAAACACTTTTGACAATACAGCAACTTTTAAGCCTGCCTCTGACAATTGCAATGCCGCACGCAGCCCAGAGCCACCCGCACCGACTACGACTGCATCAAATTTACGTACTGTTAATTTAGGAAGTTTTGCATTTGACGCCATTTCTAATTGCCCCACAAAAGTGAAATCGTCCAGATCGAACATACGATCAAGAATAAAAACACCAGCACTTGCAATGTGAGGCGCATCCACAACGGCTTCACATAATCCATCAACACATCACGAATACCAATCCAAGCATGATAAAAAACCGACAGAAAAAATAGCAGCGACAAAATTCGCACGGCTGTGAAAGAAAAAAGTTGCTTCCAATTTTGGTAACTCACGCTCGTTTCAATGAGAAAAAACCCGATGATGACAACACTAAATACCAGCATGATGACAGCGGTAATGCGCTGAATCATCCAATCTTTCCAGCCGTAATGCGCGCCGACGGGTTGTTTATTAACCATGTTTTTCTCCGTAACTTTCCGTAACTTAATTGACGACGCGAAATGACTGCGCTAAATGACTACGCTAAACAACGACGCGTAGGGCAAAAATTGCTGTAGCGACAATACCTGCCACGAAAACTAATTTTGCGGTCAACCGCGCAGGCGCTAATGCAGTCGCAATATGCAAATCGAGTAATAAATAGCGAATGCCCGCAAATAAGTGGTGCATAAATGCCCAGATGAAACCGATGGCGATGAGCTTCACGATAGGCATAGCAAAATATTTTTGAATTTCCGCAAATCCTGCCTCATTGGTGAGGCTGGTTTGCAACGCAAAAAGCGTTAACGGTATTAAGAATAAAAACATCGCCACGCCAGTAATGCGATGAAATATCGACACCAGCCCTGGCACCGGCAGATTCAATAAATTCAGGTCGTAGTATTTTGGCCGCGCCGCCTTTTTTGCAAGCGCGGCCTCTGCTGGTGTTGGTGTGGATGAGGCGGAGGATGACATGGCGTAATGCCTTTTATTATTTAGCTATGGTTGAATTTGGTTTGATGCTCGGGAAGCAGGTCAAAGCAATGTTGATACCGCGCCAATGCTGTACTGCAACAATACGAGTGATTCTAATCGCACTCTCGCCACCTGCATAGCCTTTGAAAACATGGTGCTTGCAGGTGATTTCTAGCCACTAATTATCGACAAAGACGCTCCAAAAATGAGAGACACACGTAACTCTTTGTTTTTATTGCCTATATTTCAACGAAACGTCTTTAATCCCGTTGGATGCAACTACTTTCTAACTGACCTTAATTGCCAATGCAAACAAAAAAATATTTTGATATCATATTTTGATATCAAAAAAAGATGGTAAAAAACGATGAAAAATATCATGCGCTACAAGGGCTACATCGCCCGCATCGATTTTGAAGAGGAAAACGGCGTGTTTGTCGGCAATGTTTTGGGCTTAACTGAGCCTATCAGCTTCTTCGGCGCAAGCGTCGATGAGCTACGGGGCGACTTTATATTTGCAATCGACAGCTACTTGGCATCATGCGTTGCCGCAGGCATTACACCGGAGAAACAAGTTGGCGGCAAAGTGTTGATACGGTTGGCGCCTGAAACCCACGCCGCCGCCTTGATTGCAGCCAAGTCGGCGGGTATTAGCTTGAATGATTGGCTAAATGAGGCGGTAACGCGGAAATTGGCTTGAGAACCACAGGCATTCGTTTAATTTACAACGTCCTTATTTAACGGCCACTTGAGGGCATTTAGTCGTGGAACTGCCCGTCGATAGTCGAGTTTGGCCGTTGAACTTGGTTGCGACCATCGCATGGTCAAACTTCACTGCATTAACCGCAACAACTTTCTGCTTGGAAATATTTGCCGCACTAAGATGGACGTACGGATTCATCACGATGTTCTTGAATAGTTCCAACCGCAAAACGGAGTCGGTGAAAGCTGTCATACCATTGACGATAAAAAACCACAGAGCGTGCTGACTGATGCCAAGTTCAACGGATCTTTTTTTCCGGAGGATGGCGATGGGGCTGGTCGTTCCAGAAGTCTCGATTTAGTTGTTCATGGTTTTGGCACCAAAATTAACGTGCTCAGCATCGCCCCAGCCTTTGCGCCATGATCGTCGAGTGCGCGCAGGAAACGAATCAAACTGGCAACGTGATTGAAAATCAACAAGCTCTCTTCGTAGTTCAAGATTGGGTTGTCGTGCGCTAGGCTACGATTATTTCGGACGTCGTTGAAGGCTTCCAGCACTGAAATGCTGGACTTGAGGATGCGCACCGTCATTTCAGACTCAAGCACGCCATCATCGCGAAGTTTCTTTACGTACTCTCCGAACAGGCTGTGTAAAGCCTTGTCGCGGGAGACCACGATTCCGTTCTGCTCGCAGACCACGCGCACGT
>Ga0105049_10000619_pt1 | contig 39534 bp, 35 predicted proteins | sample MAT06_FD_78087 | JGI IMG/M metagenome (GOLD analysis project Ga0105049, IMG submission 78087) | Freshwater microbial communities from Lake Fryxell liftoff mats and glacier meltwater in Antarctica - MAT-06 | ecosystem: Environmental > Aquatic > Freshwater > Ice > Liftoff microbial mat | place...
ACCCGCAGTAGCAGGACCCTCACCCGCAGTAGCAGGACCCTCACCCGCAGTAGCAGGACCCTCACCCGCAGTAGCAGGACCCTCACCCGCAGTAGCAGGACCCTCACCCGCAGTAGCAGGACCCTCACCCGCAGTCAATCAGTCCAACCCGCAGTTCCCTCTGACGTCGTTTTTTGTGGGGACGAAGAACCGGTTTGAGGCGCTGATGCTGCAGCGCGAGATGAATACGGATATGACTGAGCCGATCACGGCGGTTATTCCCGGTGTCGCGCTGGGTGAGTTGTGGCAAAATATCGGGAGCGCTGAAGTGGGCTTGCGCGTGGTGGCGATCTTTGCCGTTGCGATTGGTCTCACGGGGATGTTGGTGGCGCTCTACTCATCGCTGGAAGCGCGTCGGCGGGAAATGGCGATCTTTCGTGCCATCGGCGCCGGGCCGCGAACGATTGTGTCATTGCTGGTACTCGAGTCGGGTCTGCTTTCACTACTGGGCTGCATTATTGGTGTCGCGCTGGTGTACGTGGGGCTCGTGCTGGGCCAGCGCCCGATTGAACAGCGCTTTGGATTGCATTTGGCGATTCGCCCGCTCGGGACGACTGAATGGGTGTACATCGGTATCGTTCTGCTTGCCGGCATCGTGATTGGGTTTGTGCCGGCGGTGAAAGCGTACCGGACGTCGTTGGTTGATGGACTGAGCCCTCGGGCGTAGCTGCACTCATTGCACTCGCCGCACTCGCCGCACTCACCGCACTCACCGCACTCACCGCACTCACCGCACTCACCGCACTCACCGCACTCACCGCACACTTCCCCTCTCATGCGCGCACTCACTCTTGCTTTCGTACTGGCGACTGCCGCCGGCGTTTCACTCAATAGCGCACCGCTGAGTGCACAACGTGGCGGTGGTGCTCCGCGGCCGATTCAAAAGAACCCGCAAGCGATACCGTTTTCCCCGGACTCGGCGCCGGCGTACGTGCGCACAGAGCCGCCCAGCGATCCCATGATCCTCAAGATCTGGGAAGAGGGGATGCAGCGCTCGCAGGCGGCGGCGCTGTCGCAAGTGCTGACTGATTCCATCGGGCCGCGATTGACGGGTTCACCGAACATGAATCGCGGCCAGGACTGGCTCGTCTCGATGTATAAACAGTGGGGCGTGAGTGCGAAGAAGGAGCAGTACGGCACGTGGAATTCGTGGAAGCGCGGCGCGGCGTACGCGCAGCTGTCGTCCCCGCGTGTCAAGCCACTGGAAGCCATCATGTTGTCATGGAGTGGCAATACCGGTGGCAAGTGGTTGGACGCTGATGTCGTGACGCTGACGCCGTACCGCACGCCGGAGGAGTTCAAGGCATGGCTGCCGAGCGTGAAGGGGAAGGTGGTGCTGGCCAGCTCACCGCGGCTGTCGTGTCGGATGCCGAATCAGATCGCGGAGTTTTCGATGCCATCCACGCAAAACGCACTGGACTCTGCACAGCGTGTGTTGTCGGCAACGTATCAAGGCTTGACGCAGCGCGTGCCGACCTTTTACGCCGATGTCAAAGCGGCCGGTGCAGTAGCGGTGTTCGAGAGCAACTGGTCGCAGTATCCGGGTATCGACAAGATCTTCGGCTCGCCGCGCAACGCGCCGATTCCGACGTTTGATGTTGGCTGTGAAGACTACGGGATGCTGTTTCGGTTGGCGGAGAACAAGCAGAGTCCGAAAGTGCGCGTGATGGCCGAGTCGGAGTCGATGGGTGATCAACCGGTGTTTAATGTGATCGCCGAGATCAAAGGATCCAGCAAGCCCGACGAGTATGTCTTGTTGTCGGCCCACTTTGACAGCTGGGAAGGTCACTCCGGAGCGACGGACAACGGTACCGGAACGGTGACCATGCTTGAGGCGCTGCGCATTCTCAAAACCGTGTATCCGTCGCCGTCGCGCACCATCATTGTGGGACATTGGAGTGGAGAAGAGCAGGGGCTCAACGGATCCGGTTCATATGCCGCCGATCATCAAGAGGTGGTGAAGGGGCTGCAGTTCGCGTTCAATCAGGACAACGGGACGGGTCGTATTGTCGGCACCGGCCCGTCGATTTTGCCCGAGAACGGTCCGCGGTTGGGGCAGTATATGAGCGCGATGCCGCGCGAACTCACGCAGTGGATTCGTCTGTCCGGCCCGAGCGGCGTGGGTGGGGGGAGTGATCACGCGTCGTTCCTCTGCTATGGTGCGCCGGCGGCGAGTCTTGGTGCGCTTGGGTGGGATTACAGCAACACCACGTGGCACACCAATCGGGATTCGTACGACAAGATCATTCAGGATGATCTCAAACAGAACGCGACGTTAACGGCGATGTTCGTGTACCTGGCGAGCGAAGACCCGCAGAAGAGTTCACGGACGCTGATGAATCCGATGCCGAACGGTCCGAACGGTCAGCCGACCACCATTCCGAGCTGCGGAAAGCCGGCCCGTGACGCGGGGCAGTATCGGCGGTAGGACGTGATGCCGTGCAGTCGGGCGTCACGTCACTGCGTCAGGCGTCGACTCTCGACGACACCATTACAAACCCTGCCGTCGAAAAGTGATGGTCAAGGGTGAGCGCGCCCCGAATGTGCCGCTCGCGCATACTGGCGAACGACACAACGTCCGGGAACGAGCACGGCTGATCGCGATACTTTACCAACCAATCGATTCTCGCGCGCGCTTCGTAGTCCGGCGAGCTGGTGACGACCGTCGTTGGCGGGACGACTACGTCGGTCAGGAACGTCGTGGCGGCGCGGTACGACATACGGCGTAGCAATAGTGCATACGTTTCGCCCACCATTCCACGAAACACGCGATGGAAGTGGTACGGCGACAGGCGCACCCAGGACACTCCATTCGATCTGTCTACAAAATATCACCAGGGGGGCACATGACTTTTCCGACCGTTCGATACGTACTCGCGACTGCGCGATTCTAAACATGCGCGTCGCGCTCTTCAGCGCCAAACGCTACGACCACCAGAGTTTTAACGCGGCAGGCGCTCAAGGATTCACGTTTATTGACGCGCGACTGGACATCAACACCGTTGCCGCAGCGGCTGGTCACGAGGCCATCTGCGCGTTCGTCAATGACAGGTTGGATGGCCCAGTCTTGAAAGGATTGGCACAGCTTGGTGTTCGTCTGGTATTGCTGCGGTCCGCCGGATTCAACCACGTGGATCTGGCCGCAGCCAAGCAGTTGGGGTTGGTGGTGGCTCGCGTACCCGAATACTCGCCACACGCCGTTGCGGAGCATGCGCTTGCACTGCTGCTGACGTTGATCCGAAAAATCCATCGCGCGCATGCGCGCGTGCGCGAGGGCAACTTCGAACTCGACGGGCTGCTGGGGTTCGATCTCTTCGGGAAGACGGTCGGGGTTGTGGGGACTGGGCGTATCGGCCGGTGTGTCGTGACCATCCTGCAAGGATTCGGATGCGACGTATTAGCGCACGATCCCACTCCGAACAGTGAGCTGTCGGCGTCGTACGTGCCGCTCGATGAACTGCTGCGGCGCAGTCGCGTGGTCATGCTGCAGTGCCCACTCACGACCGAAACGCGCCATCTCATGAACAGCGAGCGGCTCGCGCTCATGCCACACGGTGCCGTGCTTGTGAACACGAGCCGAGGCGCGGTGGTAGACACGAAGGCCGTTATTCACGCATTGAAGACGGGTCGACTTGGTGGGCTGGCGATCGACGTGTATGAGGAAGAAGCGGCGTTGTTCTTCGAGGACCGCAGCGATGAAGTGATCGAGGACGATGTCTTTGCGCGACTCCTCACCTTTCCGAATGTCCTCATTACCGCCCATCAGGCGTTCTTCACCGAGGAAGCGCTGGCCGGAATTGCCGAGACGACGCTCGCCAATCTGGCGCAGTTTGTCCGCGAAGGCACAGCATTGCATCCTGCGCTGTAGTCGCCGCCGCGGAACCCGCTAGCCAGCCTTGCCCGTCAGTCGCGCCAACGCCGACCGCACCACCACACTCACGTCGCCCGCCGTCCCGCTTTCAAGCACTCCTCGTACCGCGCGTTCCGCCTCGACGCTTGGATAACCAAGCGCGACCAACGCGCGCATCGCATCGTCAGAGGCGGAACTCGCAGGCACGCCACCCACAGTGCTCGGCGCACTGCCCACCGCATCGATTTTGTCGGCCAGATCGAGTATGATCTGCTCTGCCTTCTTCCGGCCAACGCGCGGGACGCGCATGAGCGTGGTGATATCCTTTTCGCGGAGCGCACGCACCACGCGCTCTGCCGACAACGACGACAAGATGCCAAGGGCAAGTGCAGGACCGACGCCCTTTGCGACCAGCAGTCGCTGAAACACGCTGCGCTCGTAAGCGCCGCTGAACGCATACAGGTGCCAGGCATCTTCACGAACCGACAAATGCGTGAACAGCGTGACCGACGCACCTTCGCCAGGCAGGGACTCAAACACCGAGAGCGGAATGGCGCACTCATATGCCAAGCCGCCGGTCGTCATGATCTCGACGCGATCCAGCGCCTTGGCGATCAGCGTACCGGTGATCTGGGAAATCATGGGCGAGACCGAGGGAATGGGGAGGGAATCCTGAGCACGGCAAATGCGGGGGCCATGCAGGCGCACAGGGCGGCCGCGACGCCGTCAGCGGCGTCGGCGGGCTGGGGCGCGGCCTTGAGACGGAGCAGTTTCGTCACCATGAATTGTACTTGCTGCTTGGTGGCGGCACCGGTACCAGTGATCGCTTTCTTGATTTCGGCGGGCGGAAACTCATGGATCGTGAGTGCCGCCTGTTGTGCTGCAAGCAGGATCACGCCGCGCGCGTGACCAAGCACGATGGTCGTGCGCACGTTCTTGGCATAAAACACGCCCTCAACGGCAACCGAATCCGGTTTATGCCTGAGGATCAGTTCAGTGATGCCGTCATGAATGTTCTGCAGTCGCGATGGGAGCGGGTCTTTGGCGTTGGTACGAATGACCCCGCACTCCAGGAGCACCGGCGTCCGACCGTCGTAGTCTACCACGCCGTACCCGGTGACGGCCGTGCCCGGATCAATCCCGAGCACGCGACGAGTGCGCGAGGCGATCGTTGCCGACGGGATCTGTCGGGTCGCCGCGCGCGTCACCAACTACGCCTCGGCCATCGCGTCTTCGTCCATCTCGAAGTTGGCGTCGACCTTCTGCACGTCATCAAGTTCTTCCAGTGCTTCGAGCAGCTTGAGCAATTGCTCGGCCGCCGCACCTTCCACCTTGATCGAGCTCTTTGAGACCCATGCCAGCTCCGCATCGCTGACTTTGTACTTCCTGGTCTCGAGCCCTTCTTTCACCGCGTGCAACGCGCCCGGATCGGTGGTGATCACGAAGACCTCATCGTCGCGGACCACGTCGTCGGCGCCGGCTTCGAGGGCCGTTTCGATGAGCGCATCTTCGACAACACCAGCCGCTTCGACAGACATCTGGCCTTTGCGGTCGAACAAGTAGGCCACGGAGTTCGTCGACCCCATGTTGCCATGGTTGCGCGACAGCTTGTGGCGCACGTCGGCAACGGTGCGCGTGGGGTTGTCGGTGACGGCGGCGATCATGATCGCCACACCACCTGGCCCGTACGCTTCGTAGAGGACTTCGACGTAGTCAACGCCTTCGAGGTCGCCGGTGCCCTTTTTAATGGCCCGTTCGATGTTGTCCTTTGGCATCGAAACGGCTTTGGCATTGTCAATGGCCGTTCGCAGCCGTGGATTCCCACCGGGGTCACCGCCACCAAGCTTTGCGGCCATCGTGACTTCGCGAATCAAACGCGTAAACAGCACACCGCGTTTCTTGTCGGTGACCGCTTTGGCGTTGCGGATGTTTTTCCATTTACTATGGCCAGCCATACGAACCTCGTTCGGGGAGACGAAAAACTAATATAAAAGTACGACGTGGCTCAGAGCACCTCTTCAAACCGCATCCACTGCTCGTAAAAGAACAAATCCACGTAGCCAAGTGCACCGTCCCGGTGCTTGAGGAGGCGGAGCTCAGCGGCACCAGCCACGCCGAGGTCCCCGTCGTAGAGATCTTCGCGGTACAGGCTCAGGACCACATCGGCGTGCAGGCCGACGGCGCCCCGTACGCCAAAGTCGGTGAGGCGCGGGCGGCGATCCTGACGGCTGCGATCCAACAGCGGCAGATGGGTGAGTACCAGCACGGCCGCATGGCTCGCCAACGCCAACCGCTTCAACGCCAGGATTGCAAAGGCCAGCGTCTCGTCGCGCGACTGGTGCAGCGCCTGTTCGCTGGTGATCAGCGCCTCAAGGCCGTCGACGATCACGACCGCCGGCATGGGCGTCGTTTGCACCGCGCGAACCACCTCATCCACGCCACCGCCACCGAGCACATCGATGACCGGCGCGCGGTCGCGCAGCGTGACGGATTCGGCAGCGATGCGCACGCGTTCGTCTTCCGAGACTACGCCAAGTCGCAGTGACTCGAGCGAGACCTTGGCACTCATCGCGAGGGCGCGTTCGAAGGCACGCTCGGGGAGCATCTCGCTCGTCAGGAACAGTGTGGGCTCCTGAATGCGCAGTGCCATGGCCAACGCGAGCGCCGAGGTCCCTACCCGGTCGTCACCGCCGAGGACGATCAAGTCACCGCCACGGATGCCGCCGCCGACGATGTGATCGAACGACCGAAATCCCGTCGGGATGACGTCCGGGTCACGGTCGCCGCTGCGCAAACTGTCAACGCGCGCGACGACACGCGCGAGCGGTGAAATGTCGTGGTGGGGCATATGTTGGGTTTGTGAATCAGACGCGCGAGATCAGCTGTCGAGCGTCCGCGTCAACTGTTCGAGTTCCTGAATAGCGGGCCCATCCAAATGCTGCGCCGTGGCAGCAATGAGACTGCGCAGTGCGCTGACAATCTGAATTGGACTACTGGCGGTCGCTTCGACGCAGCGGGCAAACGGGACGCGCGTGGCGGCGGGCAGTGCGAGCGATGCCAACCAGACTTTGGAGGACGCCGCACGGGCTACCCGATCGGGGGCGCTCATGGGCACTGGCCCCTTTGTGCCGAGTGCGAGGCGCGCCACGAGCAGGCCCGCGAGTGCGACTTCGCGTCCACTGCCGAGCGGCAGCCGACCAGCGAGCGCCGCCAGTGCCGGGAACGGGAAGGCCAGGGATTCGAGGCTGTAGGGGAGCGATTCAGAGTTCACGGGACGAATGTAGTGCGAATTCCGGCGGCTCGCTGGTCATCCGTGGGGATGACAAAGAACGGCATGACAACTGGACCGTAGCCCTGCGCGACAGGTACTTTCCCTACCTATGGCGCAGCCGGCAAAAACTATCCTGTGGGTCGACGACGAAGCGGAGTTGCTTGAGCCGCATCGGCTGCTGTTGAACGAGAAGGGCTATGCGGTCGAACTGGCCACGAACGCCGACGACGCGCTCGAGCTGTTGCGCCGCAAGCCCTACGACCTCGTCCTGCTGGACGAGCAGATGCCGGGTACGCGTGGGCTTGACGCGTATCGCGGCATTCATGAGATCGCCCCCTCGATGCCGGTGGTCATGGTGACCAAAAGCGAGGAGGATGCCACGCTGAAGGAAGCGATCGGTGCGAATCTTCGTGATTACCTGGTGAAACCGGTGACACCGCGGCAAGTCCTGAGCGCGATCACGCGTATTCTCGAAGGTCCGCTGATTCGCTCTCAGGCGATGGCGCGCGCGTTTGTCGAGCGGTTTCGCGCGATCGAGGCGGCACGATACCACGACTTGGACTGGCGCGGGTGGATCGAGCGGTTTGTGGAGTTGATGCAGTGGGACGTGGATCTGGCCGACGCGGGCGAGCTCGGATTGCACGAATCGCTGCGTGGCCTCTACCCTGACATGCACCGGGAGTTTGCGACCTTCATGCGGACGGAGTACCCGCGGTGGCTTCGCGAGCTCGAGGGGGATCGTCCACCGCTGTCGGTCGATGTGGTGACGGAATTCGTGCTCCCGGTGTTGGCGCGCGACCGCAAAGCCATTTTCATCGTCATCGACTGTCTGCGCGAAGATCAGTGGCGGGTGTTGGAGCCGTTGTTGGCGCCGTTGTTCGATGTCGAGACCACGCACTACTTCTCGATCTTGCCCACGGCCACGCCGTATGCGCGCAACGCGCTCTTCAGCGGCCTCTTCCCGGGAGAGATCGCCGCGCAATTCCCCGACTGGTGGAAAGAGCGCGACGACGAGTCGCTGAACGCGCACGAAAAGGACTTGCTGCAAGCGCATCTCGCCGAGTTGCAGATCAGCGCGTCGGTGCGGTACCAGAAGATCACGTCAGCCGCAGACAGCGACGACCTGGAGCGACATTTGCCCGGCGTCATTGCGGGCGAGGGGCTGCATTCGTTTGTCTTTAACTTCGTCGATTTGCTCACCCATGGGCGCAGCGAGTCGATGATTCTCTATGAGGTGGCACGCGACGAAATCGCGCTGCGTGCGCTGACCAAGCAATGGTTTGAACGGTCTTCGTTGTTCTCGCTGCTCCGTGAGGCCTCGAGACGCAAGATCAGCGTCGTGATCACGAGTGATCACGGGGCGCTGCACTGCAACACGCCAACGACGGTGTTCGCCAAGCGTGATGCCACGGCGAATTTGCGCTACAAGTTCGGGGAAGATCTGCGCGCGGAGCGCGCCGATCACGCGTTGCTGTTCACCAACCCGGACGACTTGCGACTGCCGCATCGCGGGCCGGGAACCAATACGCTACTTGCCGCCGGCGATACGTTCTTTGTGTATCCGACCAAACTGCGTGAGTATCAGGGTCGGTACCGCGGGTCATTTCTTCATGGTGGGGTGACGCCGGAAGAGTGCATCCTGCCGGTGGCCTTGCTCACGCCAAAGCCGTGATGTGGCCGCGCGCTCAGCGACGCGTGCAGCGCCGTCGAGTCGCGCGCGGTTGCGTGCGCGCCGTACGAGCGGCGTATGCGCGGCGTATGCGCGGCGTATGCGCGGCGTATGCGCGGCGTACGCGCGGCGTATGCGCGGCGTATGAGTGATGTGACGGGGAGTTATCGCGTACCGTCGCGGCGCCTCTGGCGACGGCTCTGGACGTTCGTGCGCCCGCACCAGCTGAAGTTGGCCGCGGTGGTGGTGCTCAACGCTGTGGCTGCGGTCGCCGACGTCTTCTCGTTCACGCTCCTGATCCCGTTCCTGAACGCGTTGTTCGGCAAGGTCAATGTCTTGCCTGCGACCGGCTTGATCCGCGACCTGCTTTCCTCCACGATCGGCGCGCTGTTGGTCCCCGACGCCCCCATGGCCTCGCTGCGCAACGTGATCATGGTCATTTTGGTGGCCGTCACGGTGAAGAACGTACTCGTGTGGCTGAGCGGACAGATCGGCGTGCAACTCCAGGAGTATGTCGTGCGCGACCTGCGCGACCGACTGTATGCGCACTTGCTGCGTTTGCCGATGGGGTGGTTTACCCGCAACAAAGTCGGTCAGGTGATCTCACGGATTCTCACCGACACGACGAACGCGAAGTCTGTGGTCACGGAGCTTGTGACGCGGTCGCTGTGGTCCAGCGCGCAAATTCTCGCGACGATCGTGGGCATGTTCATTCTCTCGTGGAAGCTCTCGATTGTCTCGCTGGTGGTTGTTCCGCTCGCCATTGGCGCGCTCCAGCCGGTGCTCCGGAAGTTGCGCAAAGGCTATCGTCGACTGGGGAACGACCAGGGAGAGCTGACCAGTCTGGTACAGGAAGTCGTGAGCGGCGTGCGCCTGATCAAATCGTACGGCGCTGAGCCCATTGAAGAGCAGCGCTTCGTCCGCCAAAACGCATCGTTCGCGCGTGGGTACATCCGCATCGGGCGGCTGTCCCTCTTGTCGTCGCCCGTGACGGAAACCCTTGGCACCTTTACCGCTGTCGCCGTCCTGTGGTACGGCGCGCAGTTGGTGCTGGTGGAGAAATCGTTGGATAGCTCGGAGCTCATCGTCTTTCTCGTGTGGGTCATGCGGTTGCTGCAGCCACTCAAACAACTCTCGCAAGTGCAGCCGGCCGCGCAGCAGTCGTTGGCGAGCGCCGAGCGCGTCTTTGAGGTACTGGATGCGCCAACGGAGACCGCCACCGATCGGGGAACGATCAGTGCGCCCGTGTTTGCCGATGCAATCGCGTTCGAGCAGGTCTCGTTCGCCTACGAAGACGACCCACCGGCGCTGCGGGATGTGTCGTTTCGCGCCGGAAAGGGCGAAGTGATTGCGCTGGTTGGTGCGAGTGGTGCGGGCAAGTCGACGCTGGTGGATCTGTTGCCACGCTTCATCGAGCCGACCGGCGGGCGCATCACGATGGACGGCGTGGACCTGCGTGAGATTCGCCTTGAGGATCTTCGCGCGCTGACTGGCATTGTCAGTCAGGACACCGTCCTCTTCAACGACACCGTACGGGCGAACGTCGCCTTCGGGCGCGTCAATGCGACCCAGGCCCAGCTCGACGCGGCCGCGCAGGCGGCGAACGCGCATCTCTTTATCGAAGCGCTCCCACAGGGATGGGACACGAATCTTGGTGAGCGCGGGACACGGCTCTCCGGTGGGCAACGGCAACGGCTCGCCATTGCGCGTGCGCTGCTCTCCGATCCACCGATTCTCATTCTTGACGAAGCCACGTCGGCGCTGGATGCCGAAAGCGAACGTCTCGTCCAGGAGGCGATCGACAGACTGCTGAAAGGTCGGACCGTGTTCGTCATTGCTCATCGCTTGTCAACCATTCAACATGCGGATCGCATCCTGGTATTCGATCAGGGCCAGCTTGTCGAAGAGGGAACGCACGTTGCCCTGCTGGGTGCTGGCGGCGCGTACGCACGATTGCACGCGCTGCAGTTTGATCGACGACCGTTGACGACCGATGATGCACTGGCCCTTCGATAGTCGCTGTCCGCTTGGCTGCGATCCGGTGACGACCAGCCCACCCACCTTCCCCGCACCATCTTCCCCGAGATGACGGATGTCTGAAACCACTCCCCCGTTGGATGTCATGGCGTTGCGCCGCCAGGAATACGCGTGGATGGCCGATGATCCGGCGATCTACTTGAACGCGGCCTCCACCGGGCCGATGCCTGCGTCGGCGGTCGCCGAAGCCAATCGCTGGACCGATCTCCGGTCGCGTCCGCACCGGCTGCCGTTCTCCCTCATGCTCGATGCGGCTGCCACCGCGCGTCGGCAGTTTGCAGCCCTCGTGGGTGCACACCACGAGGAAATCGCGCTGATGCCCAATACCACGTATGGGCTGAACCTGGCCGCCCGTGCGCTGCCGCTCCGGCCGGGCGTCATTCTGACGTTTGATGGCGAGTTCCCCAGCTGTGTCTATCCGTTTCAAGCGCTGGCGTCGCGAGGCATTTCGCTTGAGCTCGTGCCACGTGTGAATGGCGTGCCGGACGAAGACGCGCTGGTGGTCGCGATCGCGCGTCCGGATGTGGTCGCCGTGGTTGTTTCGTGGGTCCAGTTCGCGTCGGGCTACGTCGCAGACCTCGCGCGCATCGGCGACGCCTGCAAGGCGCACGGCGTGTTCTGCATCGTGGATGGCATTCAAGGCTGTGGGATTCGGCCCATCAACCTGCAGGAGCTGCACATCGATATGTTCGCGAGCGGCGCACAAAAGTGGCAGCTGTCGCCGTGGGGCACCGGATTCGTCTATGTTCGCCGCGCGCTGATCGAACAGATCGAGCCCATCGACGTGGGGTGGGCCTGCATGCGTTCGACGACCGACTACACGAGACTCACCGACTACGACTTCGATTTCTTCCCCGACGCGCGCCGCTTCGAAGTCGTGACCTTGGCGTACCACGATTTCGCGGTCGCCAATGCCTCAACGGCGCTGCTGCTGACGCTTGGCGTCGAGCAGGTGGCGGCGCACATTGATGGGCTCGTTGGTGAGATTGTGCACTGGGCGCACTCGCGGTCCGATGTGCGGCTCGTCACACCGGCCGACGTGGCGCGGCGCGCCGGCGTGGTGTCATTTGCACCGGCCGAGCTCGACGCAATGGCCCGAAAGCTGTCCGTGGCCCATGTCGCGCACGTGGTCAGGGAAGGGGCCATCCGGTTGTCGCCTCACTGCTACAACACCCGCGAAGAGATACAGCAGGTCCTTCGGATTCTGGAGGCGTAAGGGGCGAACTCTCCGTACCGGGCGCGCGTCGAAGCGAGCAAAAGTTCTGGATCCTAACGATAGGACGTACAGTACTAGTCGTTATCATTCATTCGTTACGAAGCATCGTCTTCAACCTTTCGTTCCCTGATCGCTGTGCGCCGTCCCGGATCTCGCTCGCCCTCGTCCCGCAGCATTACCGACGCTTTGCGTTCGTGCGCCCTCACGCTGGGGTGCCCGGTCGCTTACCTCGAGCGGTCGAACGGTGCCGTGCACTATCGTCGCGGTCCTCACGGCGATGGGGCAATCCACACCTTTTGGCGCGGTGCGCACGGGGTGGTTTCGCTGCCGCCACGTGACCGGTTGGCGATCACTGTCGGTTCGTCCGATGTCTCCGCACTGCTGGCGGCAACTCGACGGGGTACGGCGGCTGGGACAATCATCGAACTGGTCGATGGCCTTCAACTTGCCGTTGACGAAGACCCGGTGACGATGAGCATTGCCGATGCTGCATCGCTTCCAGCACACGTGATCGCCGCTACGCCGCTCATAGATAATCCGAGTGCTTTTGCCTTGGATGATCTGCGCAGCGTGGTCTCCCCGGAGGAATGGCGGCGTGCGGGAGCACACATCCCTGGCGCTCGACGCGTCGGCGCACTCTCCGGCGGTGCATTGGTCGCCGTGGCGACCGTTGAACCATCGGAAGGTCGCTTGGCCCGGGTTCGAGCGATCGTCGCGCCCACGCATCGTCGCAAGGGATTCGGTCATCTCGTGCTACATGAACTCTCGTGCCGCGTGATTCACGCAGGTCAGCTTCCGTATGCGCGCCTCGCCCTCGATCAGGAGGCGGAAGTCAGCCTGGCTGGAGTGGCCGGCTTTGTCCCATTCGCGCGATCACTGACGTTCAGGGTCGCGGCTCAATCGACTCATCTGGCGTTGATCTCCACCAAGCCGTAATCGCGCGCGCCCTTCCGTAACAGCACGTAGCGGCCGAGCAAGAGCTGCTCGCGCGACAGTACGCGTTCGCTGGCTTGGAGTTTTCGCCCGTTGACCGCGATTCCGCCCTGCTCCAGGAGTCGTTTCGCCGCGCCGCGAGACGGGGCAAGTCCGAGTGCGGTCAAGCACTCATGCACATCGATGCCGTCGGCCGGGGTGTCGTTGTCCGCGGCGGGCATGTACGGCGCAAACGGGATCTCCGCGCGCAGCGCGGTCAGCGCGCCTTCCGACAGGAGCGTCGGGTCGGCCTTCTCAAACAGCAGCGCCGAGACTTCACGCGCCACACGCGCCGCGTCGGCGCCGTGCACACGCGTCGTCACGTCGGCGGCCACTGCACGCTGCGCCACACGCGCTTCCGGCGTCGTGCGGACCGCCTCGTCGAGCGCTTCGATCTGGTCACGCGCAAGTAACGTGAAGAATCGAAGAAAGCGAGACACGTCGCGGTCGTCCGCGCCCATCCAGAACTGGAAGAACTTGTACGGCGAGGTGCGCTCAGGATCGAGCCACACCGCTCCGGATTCGCTCTTCCCAAACTTCGAGCCGTTGGCGTTCGTGATCAGCGGCAGCGTCAGCGCATGCGCCTCAGCGCCCGTCGTGCGACGGATCAGTTCAAGTCCCGCTGTGATATTGCCCCACTGATCCGACCCGCCCAATTGCAGTGTTACGCCTTCCGCTTTGTGCAGATGCAGAAAGTCATAGGCTTGTAGCAGCATGTACGAAAACTCAGTAAACGAAATGCCATCGTCGAGACGCGATTTGACCGAATCCTTCGCCAGCATGTAGTTGATCGAAAAATGCTTGCCCGTATCCCGTAAAAACTCGAGGATGGAAATCGGCGCCAGCCAGTCAGCGTTGTTGGCGAGGATTGCGCCGCGCGGCCCATCAAAGTCGAGAAACTGCGACAATTGACGCCGAATGCCGTCCGCGTTGGTCGCAATCGTCTCAAGGCTCTGCAGCGAGCGCTCGCTCCCACGACCGCTCGGATCACCGATCATGCCCGTGGCGCCGCCCACGAGCGCGATGGGCCGATGCCCGGCCCGCTGCAGATGCATCAGTCCCATGACGGGAACGAGGTTGCCAACGTGCAGGCTTGGTGCCGTCGGATCAAAGCCGCAGTACGCGGTGACCGGCCCGCGTTGCAAGGCGGCGGCGAGCCCCTCGGTGTGCTGGAAGAGCAGCTCGCGCCAGGCGAGTTCGAAGAGCGGGGCGGGTAAGGTAGACTCAGTCATCGGCGAAAGATATCTGCGGGTCTGGTCTTGGCGCGCCGGGGTCTCCCGCGGTAGCGTTCACGTCTTCCTATGAGACTCTCTCCGTCCGCTCTGATTCGCCGGAACCCATGGCTGGCCTGGATAGCTGTGGCGACCCTGTTTCTGGGCGCGCTTGGTGGCGGCGTTCTGGGCGGAGCCTGGGCGGTGATCTGTCGCGACGGTCGGTGCCCGTCAACCGCCTCACTTGAAGCGTATGTGCCCAAGCAAACGTCGAAAGTGTACGCGGCCGACGGGCGTTTTATCGCAGAGCTTGGGCTTGAGCGGCGCACGCTGATGCGACTGGATCAGATCCCGAAGCATGTGCGCGACGCCGTCATCAAGACGGAGGACCGACGCTTCTACCGTCATGGCGGGATCGACTACCTCCGCATTCTGGGCTCGGCGCTGCGCAACGTGCGCGCTGGCCGATACAGTCAGGGGTTTTCGACGATCACGATGCAGCTGGCCCGAAACGTATTCTCGGATCGCATTTCCCGGGAGAAAACGTTGCTCCGCAAGTTAAAGGAAGCGCGGGTAGCGCGGGCGATCGAACAGCGGTACTCCAAGGAAAAGATCCTGGAGCTGTATCTCAATCAGGTCTACTTCGGCAACGGCGCGTACGGGATCGAAACGGCGGCACAGCGCTATTTTGGCAAGTCCGTCCGCGAGGTCTCTGTCGCAGAGGCCGCGATGCTTGCCGGGCTGCTCAAGGGGCCTGAGCGCTACAATCCTCGACGATTCCCTGATCGAGCTGTTCTGCGTCGCAACACCGTGCTCGAGATTCTCCGGAAGGAAGGGGTCATCACCGATGCCGATGCGTCGCTCGCCAAGGCGTATCCCTTGCAGCTGGCCCAGCGCACCGAGTCCGGGGACATCGCGCCGTACTACATGGAATGGGTGCGGCAGCAGCTGCTTGATCATTTCGGCGACCGGTTGTACGACGAAGGTTTGAAGGTGTATACATCCCTCGATGTCGACATGCAGGGCGCGGCCGAACGTGCCCTGGAGAATCAGCTGAAAGCCATTGAGGCGGGACGGCACGGCACCTACTCGCATCTCACGTACGAGGGATATCTCGCGCGGTCCGCCGAAGGCGGCGAAACGGGGTCGGCCAACTCCCCATATCTGCAGGGTGCGTTCGTCGCGGTTGATCCACGCAGCGGCGCCGTGCGCGCCATGGTCGGCGGTCGAGACTTCAGCGATTCCAAGTTCAATCGCGCGGTGCAGGCGCTTCGGCAGCCGGGGTCGACCTTCAAGCCCATCATGTACGCGGCGGCGCTCCATGCCGGCTACAGCGCCGCGCAGGTCGTTGACGATTCGCCAATTGCGCTGGAACAGGCAAGCGGTGAAACGTGGACGCCCCAGAACTACGATATGAAGTTCCTGGGGCCGATGCCGCTGCGAAAAGCGCTCTATCAATCCCGGAACCTAGCTGCTATCCGCACGGGGATGGCCGTTGGCACACGAGCCGTCATTTCGATGGCCAAACAGTTCGGCATTCGGACGCCGATTCCGCCGTTCCCGTCAATGTACATCGGCTCCGCTGACGTGCTTCCGTACCAGATGATCGGCTCATACTCGGTGTTCGCCAACCTCGGTTTGCGCACCACCACCCACGCGATCATTCGCGTCGAGAACGCCGCCGGAGAGGTGGTCTGGAAGCCCCAACATACGCGCGAAGCGGTCCTCTCCCCCGAAGAAGCGTGGGTCATGGTCAGCATGATGAAAGACGTGATCATGCGCGGGACCGCGTCGCGCATCTGGAGCGGCGGCTTTCGCGTCCCCGCCGGCGGTAAGACCGGTACTACCAACGACGGTTCCGACGTCTGGTTTATTGGATACACGGCCGATTTGGTTGCCGGTGTGTGGATGGGATTCGATCTGCCCACGAAAATCAAAGCCAATGCGCAGGGCGGTGAACTGGCCGGACCGGCTTGGAGCGCGTTCATGACGGAGGTGTACAAGCGCAAGCCGACGCCACCGGATTGGCCGCGCCCCGATGGCATCGTGGTGCGTGAGATCGATGCGCTGACCGGTCAACTGGCGACCAGCGCCTGCCTGACGAACGTGACGACCGAGTTTTTCGTGGCTGGCACCGAGCCCGTGCAAACCTGCCTGGACCACGTCCCCAACCCGATGCTCGCGCGGCCCGACAGTGGCGGTGCTGTTCGCGATACAGGCGCACCGTTGTCACGGCCGACTAAGCCGACTGTTCCGCCATGAGCACGACGAACGGAGAGCGCACGGTGTATGCGGCCTACTGGGTGCTGCCCGTCACCGCTCCCGTCATCGCAAACGGTGCTGTCGTAGTGGAGGGCGAACGCATGGTGTTCGTCGGGCCGCGCGCCGAGCTGCCCGCGCGTTTTCAGAGCGATCCGTGCGTCGACCTTGGGGACGCGGTGCTCATGCCGGGGCTCGTCAACGCGCATACGCATCTCGAAATTACGGCGCTTCGCGGATTTCTGGAGGGACTAGCCTTCCCCGATTGGCTCGCGGTGCTGACGCAGGCGCGTCGCGAATGCTTCGATCCCGACTCGCTGCTGGACTCCTCATGCGCCGGGATCGCGGAGGGGCTGCGCAACGGCATCACCACGTATGCCGATACCACGGAATCCGGCGCGCCGCTGCACGCGATGCATGCGATGGGCGTTCGTGGTGTAGGGTACCTTGAAGTCTTTGGGCCAGACCCGTCCCAGCGAGACGGGGCCATGGATACGCTGCTCGCCAGAGCGGGCGAGCACCGCGCACGGGATACTTCGTTAGTGCGGACAGGCCTTTCTCCGCACGCTCCATACACGGTCTCGGCGTCGCTGTACCGTGCCGTCGCCGACGTTGCTCGCCTCGAGGCGTGGCCGGTGGCCGCACACATCGCGGAAAGCGTGGCGGAAACAGCGTTCGTGCGCGACGGCACAGGGCCCTTCGCCGACCGGCTTGGTGCTCGTGGCATCCGTGTGTCGCCGCAGGCGCGCTCACCCATCGCGCTCCTTGATGCGTGTGGTCTTCTCGACTGCCGCCCGCTCCTGATTCACGCGATTCAGATCGATACCGATGACATCGCGAGGATCGCTGGACATGGGGCAACCGTCGTGCACTGCCCGGTCTCGAACCTGAAATTGGGGCACGGCTTGGCACCCGTTCGAGAACTCTGCTCGGCGGGCGTGTCGCTCGGGCTCGGTACCGATTCGGTGGCGAGCAACGATCGCATGGATCTGCTCGGCGAGGCGCGACTTGCTGCGCTTCTCGCGGCCACACGCGCCGGTGTGCCCGATGCGCTTTCGGCGCACGACGCGTTGGCGCTGGCGACGATCGGTGGCGCGCGGGCGCTCGGACTCGGCGATCAGATCGGGTCACTTGAGGTTGGCAAGCGCGCCGATCTGGCGGCCTTTGCCCTCACGCACGTTGATGCGCATCCGGTGCACGATCCCGCAGTGACGCTCATCCACGTCCTGGCAGGGGTCGTGCGAGCCGAGGTGGTAGTGGTAGCCGGCTCGGTGCGCGTTCGTGGCGGTGAGCTCACGGCGGGTGACGCGGGTCGTGAGCACAGGATGGCCGCGCTTGGTGCGCGACTTCGTGCGTGGAGATCGTTGCGTATTCGTTGATGGAGCCAGTGGCGTCTGCCATGACCCGTCGTGTATGCTACAACGTGCGTCGTTGGCTTGACCTCATCCTCGAAACACAGGAGAACAGGGCATGATCGCCGGTTGTCTCGCACTGAATGCGTCGTACGAGCCACTGACGATGGTGCCCCTTCGCCGGGCGCTCCGTTTGGTTATCGACGGGAAAGCGGAGATTGTGGAGGCCGAGCTCGAGCGACCCGTGCGGTCGGAGCGGGCGGCGTATCCGCGCCCGGCGGTTATCCGCCTCACGCGCTATGTGCACGTGCCGCGTCGCTTTCGGCGTCAAGTCACGAATACTTTCCTCTTTGCCCGCGACGACTACCGCTGTCAGTACTGCGGTCGACCGGCAACCGAATTGAAGCCGCGTGAATCGCTTACGCGCGATCACCTGATTCCGATGTCCCGCGGCGGGTTGAACTTGTGGACAAATGTGGTAACAGCCTGCAGCAGCTGCAACACACGCAAGGCCAATCGACTGCCCGACGAGATCGGCATGCACCCATTGCACGCGCCGGTCGAACCGCACTTCGTGCATTTGAGCTGGGCCGTGCGGCGGCTCACGCCGATCCAGGCGCAGTACATTCGCGTCTTCTACGGCGAGGCCACGTTGCGACAACTGGAAGAACTTGAGCGCGTGAGTCGGCCCCGTCACGTCATCGGCTGATCGCACGTGGGTGCACCGCGGCCACCGCGCGGTTGTGCACGTGTCGCTCGTTTAGAACGTCAGCATCGGGGAGCGCCCTTCCAGGTGGCGCACTTCGCCACCGAGTAGTCGCGACACCAACGTGCGCAGGCCTCGTGTCAGCGCCGTGCCTGGGTTGCGCTTTCCTTGCACGGCTGGGCGAGCCTCGCCTTGCAACCACCGTTGCATCTCAGCCAGGTCGCTGATGTCGAGCGTTTGCACGTCGACTTGCACCGTCACGTAGCCCTGTCGCCCGGCCGCCGGCAACGTGAGTGTCGGCATGTGCGCGAGCTCCGTCGCGGCGCGGGCGTCGGCGAATGCGGAATAGCTGCCGAGCGAAGCGATCCCCTCACGCGTTCGACGGACCACCTCGTAGGCGCGGTCGACTTGATCGAATCGCACGATGATGTCCCACTCGACGCGATCCACGACCTCATCAAACCAGCGTCCGCTGGTCCAGACTTCCACACGAAACTGCAGACGTACTGGAAAGCCGTTACGCAGCAGTTGGTCGAAGGACGTGTCCAGCAGCACGTCGCGCGCCGCCACCGTTGCGTTGACCGACGACGATGGCGAGCGCAACTCGATGCGCGGCGCGCGCTGCGCAGCCAGTGACCTCGCGCTCAGGACCAGAACGGCGAATGCCAGCAGCCACCGCGCGCGGCGCAGGCGAACCCACAGCACGCGCATGCTCAGAATCGGCGTCCCAGGCGCACGTACACATTCGCGGGAAGGCTTCCGTCTGATACGGCTTTTGCCACGTAGATGCCCAATGAACCAAAGTCGAAGCCACCGCCGATATCGGTACGCCAGCTGTTAAGTGGCGGTACGCCGCGAGACAACGACAGCACGGTGCTGCCGTTACCCACCAACCATCCGCGTCCCGAGTTGGCAAAGAGCACCCATGCACCGTCGGCCCGAAAGCGACCAGCCGTCCAGCGCCTATCGCCAAATCCCTCGTCGCCGCCAAAGAGATTGACGCGGAAATCACCTTTCCACTCAGCCTGTACCAGCATGATGCGTTCACACTGCGCCGGTCGGCCGAGCGCCGCGTACTGGTTTGGGTCGCCAGTCGCGCAGGTACCAACGTCCACCGTGCCTACCATTTGACGGAAGTCAAATCCAGGAAGCGCATCGATGCCACTGACGGAGAACCGACGCTGCAGGGGCAACGGATCGCCGTCGACCCATCCTGCAGCGACCACACGCAGGTTGAGTTGTGCGCCTGGCGCAAGGCGGTTGTATCGACGGAGGTCGATCAGCGCCCGCGCGTAGGTGATGCCGCCAGCGACCTGTGCGCGCGTTGCCGTGGTCGCCAGGGCAACCGCATCGAGCGTCCCGGAGCCACGTTCGAATTCTCCCTGCACCCACCACCCAGAGCGCGGAATTTCGGGACTATTACGGGTGTCCACCTGCCCACCAACGGTGAGTACGCGCATGACGCCGGCATCAGACTGGGGATTGATGCGCCACGGAATATCGGAGTTAAACAATGACGGCACGCCGCGCGCGCGTCGCGAGCGCCAGCGCTCCTCGCCGAAGGTCGCCCGGATTTCGCTCTTGGCCGGCCCGAATGCGCCGACATAGCCTTGCGCGCCATGTCGCTGCCAATAGTCGCGATAATCACGGGTAAACACGAAGCTGGACAGTCCGACTTCGGAGTCGGACAGCTGCCATTTCTCGACCGCATCGACTTCGTCGAACAGTCGTCCACCGACGAACATGCCCGTCTTTCGTCCTTGGCGAAGCTCAAGACGCACACGATGGCCAAGGTTGTCGGGTGTCCACTCGAATGGCACGGCCGTGCGAAACACGCCGAACAGCTCGGCATTCACTTGTGTATCGCCGTTGCGCACCCGCAGTCGGGGACCGAGGTACACAGGCAATCCTTCAACGCGATTGTAGGTGTGCGCGGTGGTTAAAAACAATTCACTGTCCGACCCGTTCGGATCGTCACGCTGCCAACGTGACCACCGGGCAAACAGATCGCGCTCAGCGTCGGCCACGAGCGTATCGCCGCTCTCTCGGTATCGCAGGCGCGCACTCCACACACGAATGTCACCGCCAACAGCGGTGCGCTCCGTCGACGAGAACGTTCCACCGATGACGGTGAGTGACCGTTCGATACGCGCCGAGCCTTCGAGGGTGGCATCGCCATTCATGACCACCAGCTGACCGGTAATGACGCCCGCGACGCGCGCGGAGCCACCAAGGACGGCCACGTCGCTGCGCACGGTGTCGCTCGCGGCGAGCACGAAGTCCCCCCGTACGCGCTTGGTGGTTGGGCCGTTAAACAGCGCGATCGCGTCTCGCGTCACATCGCGCGGGACGTTGCCGACACGCCGTTCGGTCGGGTCCTGCGCGGTCAGCACGGTCGGGGAGAGCGACAAGAGCGCCCCCGCGAACAGCACGGTGCAGGCAGTGGATAAGCACGATGGGTTGGACATCTGCAGAGCTCTCCAAAAGGTGGCGTTCAGCGCCGGACACACGACAGGTGAGAGGTGCTGGCGATTCATTTCGGCAGTAAGACGGTCCCGGGCATAGAATGGTTTGAAACACTTGTGGGTGCGCCACGTCACCCCTTCCAACTGCCGAAAACGAGGCGAACCGAGGCGGGTGCGCGTCACGAGGCAAGCCCGAGGCGGCGCATGCGACGATACAGGTTGGGGCGATCGGTTTGCAGGCGACGAGCGGCCTCGGCGACGTTCCCGTCGCTCTGCGCCAGCGCTGCGCCAATGAGGCGTTTTTCGTACGCATCCAGCGCCTCAGTCAGCGGTGGAATCTTCTCAGTCGTGGACACGTCATCGATCTGGCGTACCCCGGAGGCCACTGGAAGCACCGCCCGCACAAGCGGCACCGTGATCTCACTGCCGGCGTGCAAAATGGCCAGACGCTCGACGATGTTGGCGAGTTCGCGAACATTGCCCGGCCACCGGTATGCGCACAGGCTGGTCAGGGCGTCGTCCGTCCAACGGACGAGCGGTTGCCCACTGCGCGTGCGATGGCGATTGGCAAAGTGCCGGACGAGCGCCGGAATGTCACCAGGCCGGTCACGGAGTGGCGGCAGCGTCATCGGGATGACGTTCAGACGAAAAAAGAGGTCTTCTCGAAACTGTCCTCCATCGACCGCGCGTGTGAGGTCTTTATTGGTAGCGGCCAGAATGCGCACGTCGATCGGGATCGGCTTGCCTCCGCCGACGCGCTCGATTTCGCGCGCTTCGATCGCTCGCAACAACTTGGCCTGCGCATCGGCGTGCAAGTCACCGACCTCATCGAGAAACAAGGTGCCGGTGTGGGCCAGTTCGAAGCGTCCGATGCGTCGATCCGACGCGCCGGTGAAGGCGCCGCGTTCGTGGCCGAACATTTCGCTTTCGACCAGATCACGCGGAATCGCGGCACAATTCACGCGGACAAACGGTCGATCACGACGTGCGCTCGCCGCGTGCAGCGCGGCGGCGACAAGCTCCTTGCCGGTTCCGGATTCTCCGGTGATCAGCACCCGTGCATCGGTGGGGCCGACGCGCGCGATGAGGTCGCGCACGTCGCGCAGCACGGGCGACTCGCCAATCATTTCACCGGAAATTCCGAGATCGTCGCGCAGCGCCTGGGCCGCGCGCCGGGCCTGTCGCAGCTCGACGGCTGCGCCAAGCGCCAGCAGGACGCCTTCCGGCGTCAGCGGTTTTTCGAGGAATGTGAAGGCGCCAAGTTTTGTGGCGCGCACGGCGTCGGTAAGTGCGGCACGACCGCTCATCATGACCACCGGCAACTCGGGATACCGTTCGCGAAACTGTGCGAGCAAGCTCAGACCATCGAGGCTGCCGGGCATCATCAGGTCGACCAACGCCACATCGGGTTCGATGGCCTGCGCCATCGAGAGTCCTGTCGCACCGTCGGCGGCATCGCGTACGTCGTAGCCTTCGGCGCCTAACAGCGCGCCGACCATCCGCCGAATATTCGGCTCGTCGTCAACGATCAGAACGCTGGGCATGCTCCACGGGACGTTGTTCCAATAACCGGTTCGTGAAGCGTTGTCCTTCGCCGACGCGTTCGATTTCCACTGCCGCCGCGTCGATGTTTCGCTCCATCGCGTCCAATCGTGCCTGCAATTCCCGCGACGGGGCGACCGACTGGCCACGTCGATCGACCCATCGCGCGAACGCGCGGGCGATGGGGTAGCCAACGATCATAAAGGCCAGCGCGCCGAAGACCGCGTAGGTCATCAAGACGGCCCCGCGCGGGACGACGTCTTGAATGGGAATCGTGGTGCAGCTTTCCGCCTGGCACACCTTGATCCCTTTGCCATCGACATTGACATGGATGTCGTTGCCGCCATCTCCACGGAACACGATCGTGCCGGGGGCAGCGGGTGCCTGGGCTGGTGCCGGCGCGGCGTTCCCCGCGGCCTGTTGCGCATCCTGAAGCGCCTTATTGGCCTCTTCGATCGCACGCTGAATCTCTTGTTGCACGTCGTTCTGCCGGCCGGTGCTGGCGGCGCCGGTACTGGCGGCGCCGGTACTGGCGGCGCCTTGCATGGGGGACAGCAACAGAAAGGGTCGCATCATGCGTGAAGGGTCGAAGGAATGGTACGCGTCACCGGTACCCGCAGTCGCAGTCTGGTACCTGCGTCGGCCGAACTTGTTGCCGAGATATCGCCGCCATGGGCAGCCATGGTTTGCTTCGCGATGGCGAGACCTAACCCGGTCCCGCCCGGCTTGGTAGTCACATAGGGATCAAACATCGAGGCAAGGACGTCGGCAGGAATACCAGCGCCGTGGTCTGCCACCGTGATGGAGAGACAGGCGCCGGTGCCCAGCGGTTCTTGCTCCTGCTCCTGGAGGACGTGCACAACGATTTCGCCTCCCTCATGTGAGGCCTCGACGGCATTGATGACCACATTGGCCACCGCTCGCACGAGTGGCTCGTAGTATCCGGAGACCAGCGGGAGCCCCTGCGCGATGTCGAGCGTCAGTCTCAATCGGTCGGGGACGATGCTTCGTGCGGTCTTCGTCACGAGCTCGGCGACGTCGATGTCGGCGGCTGGCCCATCGGGGAGTCGGCCAAACTGGGCGAAGCTTCGTGCCATGGCGTCCAGGCGCCCGGACTCCTCGATCAGGACCTCGATCGTCTCTCGCAGTTCGTCAGGCGCGTCGCGTCGCAATCGCTCGACGGCAAAGCGAATCGGCGTCAGCGGGTTCTTGAGCTCATGCGCGAAGCGCCTCGCCGATTCTCGGAACGCATCTGCCCGCTCCGCCTCGATGGCCCGTTTGCGCCCCGTCTCCAGCTCGCTGGCCATTGTACGCATACTCGCGCGCATGACCTCGAATTCCGGTGCGCCGCGGCGTTCGGCATGTTCCGGCAGCGGTCGCCCACTCTGCAGCAGTCGGGTCCAGCCCACGAGTTCATCGAGTGGCCGGCTGAGTTGCCGACTGAGATGGCCGGCCACGCGCGAGGCCCCTGCGGCAACCAGGACGACGATCAGGACGGCGCCGAGGACGATCAGTCGGAGTGTACGACTGGCCACGAAATCAAATCGCTTTGCGAGCTCAACAGACTGCCGCAGTTCGGTGTCGTGCGCCTGCACGACTTGTCGTTCGCTGGGCGCGAGCGGCCGAGACCGCGCAACGGAGAGCGCCGCCTCTCCGCTTCGTGCGACCCGTTCCCATGCTGATGCCGGCGACATCAACGACAGCGCGCGACTCGTCGCGCCCGTCCATACGAGCGTAATCACTATCGTCGGAATGAGTGCCAAGAGCAGCAGCATGGCGAAGAGGCGAGTCCGAAAGGGTGCTTGGCGCCGTGGAACGCCGGTCGAAGCCGTGTATCCCCTACGCGACCCGTCGGACGACGGTTTCCCCGTCGTGTCAGCTCGATCCATCGGTTGGTCCGCCTTCCGCATCTCCTTCATCCTGGATAATTTACGTTGTCAGTGCGGAGGTTTTCACACGGCTCCCTCGATTTGTGGCGAGCGCGGTGGATTGTCTCGTCGAACTTGGAGTGGCATGGCAACATCGTGGTCCCTCGCCCCCCTCGTCGAGCAGCGCGCCCGGGAGCATCCGGATCGACCGCTCGCGGTGGTAGGTGAACGGACGTGGAGTTATGGGCACGTCGATACACAGGCATCGTCGTTTGCAGCAGCGCTTTCCGAACTCGGACTGGGCGCTGGCGATCGCATCGCCGTCAACTTGCCGAACGGCGTCGAGTGGATCATCTCGCTGCTCGCCATCGCCAAACTTGGTGCCGTGGTGGTGCCGGTCGGTCCACAGCTCAGCAGTCTGGATTTGCGCTATCAGCTTCGACACGCAGAGGCGAGCGCGGTCGTCACGATAGAGCAGTGGGGCGGCGTCGACTATTTGCAGCGGTTCGAAGAGCTGCTTGGCGATCTGCCCGATCTGCAGTACGTCGTGACCGTTGGCGACGAGGATTTGTGGTACGACGATCGGATCTTCCAGTTTGAGGATCTGTTGTCGAGCGGTGCCGGTCGCGAGCGCAGGGTGGTGGCGCCGGATGACCAGCAGGATCTCGCCGTGGTGTATACCTCGGGGACGATGGGGAAGCCGAAGGGCGTGCAGCTGTCGCATCACGCGCTCGTCGAGAATGCCGTGCGGACGGTTGAGGTGCTTGAGCTCTCGCCCGAGGACCGTGTGCTGGCCGCTGTGCCGTTCTTTGCGATCTTCGGTTTCAGCATGATGGTGGGGACGATGGTGGCCGGTGCGACGTTGGTGTTGCAGCCCACGTTCGACGCCGCCGCCGTCCTGTCGCTCATTGCGAGTCGACAGGTGTCGGTGCTCCACGGCGTGCCCACCCAGTTTCACCTCCTCATGCGGAATGAGGCGTTTGACCCGTCACGACTGCGCGCGTTGCGCAGTGGTGTCATTGCTGGAAGTGCGGTGTCCGAGGAGTTGGTGCGTCGTGTGCGTCGCTGGTGCGACGTGCTGGTGGCGTACGGCCTCACGGAGACCGGACCGACCGTGACTCTGACCCGCTTTGCGGATAGCGACGATCGTCGCGTCGGCAGTGTCGGGCGCGCGCTGCCTGGCGTGGACGTCATGGCGATGGACGTGATGACGGGGGTATTACACGGACCCGAAGCGGTCGGCGAGATCGCCATCCGCGGCACCAACCTGATGCGCGGCTATCTGCGCATGCCGACCGAAACGGCAAAGGTCCATACGCCGGAGGGATTTTTCCTCACCGGCGACGTGGGCATTATCGATGAGGACGGGTACGTGAAGATTTTAGGGCGGCGGCAGGAAACGATTTCACGCGGGGGGACACAGCTGTACCCCCGGGAGTTGGAAGATCGTTTGCGCGCCCACCCGGCTGTAGACGATGTGTGCGTGATCGGTGTTCCCCATGATGTGTTGGGCGAACAGATCTGCGCATGCATCGTGCCCGTCGAGGGCGCCGTCATCACCGGCAGCGAGATCAAGCGATTCGCGCAGGAGACGATGGCGGCACACAAGGTTCCCGATCTCGTGCGGTTCTTCGATGTCTTCCCCATGACGGGAAGCGGAAAAGTCCGTCGCAGAGAACTCTCGCGCGCGATCGCGCTCGATCACACTGTTTCGCAATCAGGCTAGGACATGAGTCGACATCTTCCACGGTCGGGCGCACCCGCACCGTCCCGCTCCATCGCACCGTTCCATCGGGGGCCGCAAGCGGTTTCCCCCGTCACGTCGCCGAACGCCGCGCCGCCATCTCACGCGCCCAACGCCGCGATGCTCATCGACTTCGACAACGTCACGATGGGTATTCGCTCCGACCTGCAGCAAGAACTCAAAACCTTGCTCTCGTCGGATATCATCAAAGGCAAAGTGGCGGTTCGTCGTGCCTATGCCGATTGGCGCCGCTATCCACAGTACATCGTGCCGCTCACCGAAGCCTCGATCGACTTGATCTTCGCGCCGGCCTACGGAACGGCCAAGAAGAACGCCACCGATATCCGACTGGCCATTGATGCGCTGGAGCTGGTCTTCACGCGTCCCGAGATCGGCACCTTCGTGCTGCTCTCCGGCGACTCGGATTTCTCGAGCATGGTCATCAAGCTCAAGGAGTACGGGAAGTACGTGATCGGCGTCGGTATCCGCGAATCGTCCAGCGATTTGCTGGTCATGAACTGCGACGAGTACTACTCGTACAACGCCCTTGCCGGCCTGGTCAAGAGTGGCGATGATGAAACCACGCGCTGGGATCCGTATCAGCTGGTGACAGAAGCCATTGGACGCATGAAGCGCAACAATGACGTCATGCGCTCCGACCGCCTCAAGCAAGTGATGCAGGAAATCGACGCGTCGTTTGACGAGAAGGATCTGGGCTTCCCGAAGTTCTCACGCTTTGTGCAAGATGCGCAGCACAAGGGGTTGGTGAAGGTCACCAAGCTGGATAGCGGGCAGCTTGAAATCGACGTGCCCGATGGCACCGTGGTGCCGGCGAGTGACGCGTCCAGTGCTGACGCCGACGCGCGTCGCGAAAGCCTGGAACGCGAGCGCGAAGATCGCCGTGGACGTCGTGGTCGTCGTGGTCGCGGACGTGAGCGCGATCGTGGTGAGCGTGTGGAGGGTGAGCGCACCGACATGGGCACGACAGGCGAGTTCGCCGCCGGCACAGATGACCTCGACGAAGTTGAGGCCGATACTGACCTCGTGGAAACGGCGTTGCCGGTCGCCGCTGATCCGGTGCCCGACGCAAGCAGCGATGACCGCGGTGGACGTGGCCGGAGCCGTCGCGGGCGCGGTCGCTTTGAAGATCGTGGACCACGCGTCACGGTGGCCCTCGACGCGGAGCAGACGGACGTCATGCCCACCACGGCCGCCGACGTGCCGCAGATAGCGGCCGCCGCAACGCCGACGTTCACCGTCCCGACCTTCGGTGTCACTGTCGCCGACAGCATCGGCCTCAGCGGCGAGCGTCTGACGCGCAGCGAGGCGTTTGATCTGGTTCGTCGTGCCGTCGAGAGCCTGGTCGCGGCGGACGAGTCGACCAGCGCGAGTGCCGCGCGCGAACGCGCCTTTGAACTCCTCGGCCGTAACAGCGAATCGCTGACGGCGCGGAATTTCGAGCGGATCCTGCAGGATGCGCACGACGCCAGCATGATCGACTTGCGCCGTCGCGGGAATGATTTCGAGGTCGCGCGCGCGGCCGAAGCCGCGTCGATTGTGGAGCAGCTCAAGGTGGTCGACGACGCGCAGAAGGCGACGGCGGCTGCGGCCCAGGCCTTGCTCCCCGCCGCACCGCGCGGCATGGGCGCGCGCGGGACTGGCGGCCGCGGTGGTATGGGCGGGCGTGGTAGGAGCTCGTCGGGTCCGTCGGCGGAGCTGCTGATGGTCGGCGTGGTTGGTGCCTCCTCTGCGGGATCCACCTCCCGCCCCGTGGTGGCCGCTCCGGTGGTGGCCGCTCCTTCGCCAACACTGGCGGCGCCGGTGTCCCCGGTCAAGCCGGATGCCGTGGCCAGCCTACCCGAGATGGCGCCGGTGACGTCATCGGAAAAGGAGGCGAAGGCGGCCGCCAAGGGCGTTAAGAAGGCCGCGAAACCGGCTCCGAAGGTTCCGGCCAAGCCAGCGGCGAAGGATGCCGCCAAATCGGCCGCCAAGCCCGCGGCCAAGTCTGTCGCCAAGGTGGCGGCTAAGGTGGCTACCAAAGCACCGACGAAGGCGGCCGTGAAAAAGGCGCCGGCGAAGAAGGCCGCGAAGCGCTAGTTGGCGGATGGAACGGCACAGAGGGCGGCGAGGGAAGATTCCCTTGCCGCCCTCTGGCGTTCCAGTACCGGAGACAGGAGCGGCGGCGTGCCGTTCTGGGCCCAGACGCACCGGCCTGATGCTTAGGCTCAGGTCGGCTTGGAGAGTACGCCGAGGGTGTCGCGGACATCGATGAACGCCGCCACGACGGTATCGAGATCGGCGCGGGAGTGTGCGGCGGAGATCTGGCAGCGCAGACGCGCCTGCCCTTGTGGGACCACCGGGAAGCCGAACCCGGTGACGAACACCCCACGATCCAGCAGCATTTCGCTCATCCGGATCGCCAACGCCGTCTCGCCCACGATGATCGGCACGATGGGCGTCTCGCCAGGCAGCGGGTGAAATCCCGCTTCCTGAATCGCGGCGCGGAAGTACGCGGCGTTCTCGCGCAGATGATCGACCAGCTCGGGATGCGCTTCGGTGTACCGAATCGCGGCGAGCGAACTGGCGGCGACAGTCGGCGGAAGCGCGTTCGAAAACAACTGTGGCCGCGAGCGTTGCGTCATCATGTCGCAGAGGGATGCCGGGCCGGCGATAAAACCGCCTGCTGCTCCCCCCAGCGCTTTACCAAGCGTCGACGTGATGATGTCGACCTCGCCGAGCACACCGAAATGCTCGGCGGTTCCGCGCCCGGTCTTGCCGAGGACGCCTGTCGCGTGCGAGTCATCCATGACGACGATGGCGTCGTATTCGCGGGCCAGCTGCAGAATGTCCGGCAGCTTCGCAATCGCGCCCTCCATCGAGAACACGCCATCGGTCCAGATAATGCGCCGCTGCGCGTGCTGCGCGCCGCGCAATTTGTCGCGCAGATCATTCATGTCCGCGTGTTGGTACACGGCGGTGGTGCACTTGGTCATCGCTTTGGCGAGGCGCACGGAATCAATGATGGACGCGTGATTCAGTGCGTCTGACACCACGAAGTCTCCCTCGCGGGCGATGGAGGGCGTGAGTGCCTCATTGGCGTTCCATGCAGACACATATGAAAGTGCTGCGTCGGTCCCTGCAAAACGCGCGATCGCGGTTTCAAGTTCGCGATGCACCGTGAAGGTGCCACAGATAAACCGCACCGACGCCGTGCCCGCGCCGTAGCGCTGCAGTGCGTCGATCCCCGCCTGCACCACACTCGGCTCGTTGGCGAGGCCGAGGTAGTTGTTGGACGAGAGCACGATGACCTCGCCGCGCCCTTCCATGCGGACCCGAGCACCTTGCGGCGACTCAAGATGGTTGAGCCGTTTGTAGGTGCCGGCTGCGCGGAGCGCGTCGAGATCGGCTTGAAGTTCAGTCGCGAGACGGGAGGACAAGAGGAGGGCGGGTTGACGGCGGGACTGCGGGTGGGGGGGACAGCGGGTTAGAGCTGGAAGATGATTTTGCCGGCTTCGCCGGATTTGATGAGGTGCATGGCCTGGTCGACTTCGGAGAGCGGCAATCGATGCGTGATGACTGGCGTGGGATCGAAGTTGCCGGACCGAAGAAAGCGACTCATCTGGTGCCAGGTGTCGTACATCCTTCGGCCTACGACGCCATAAATCGTAAGGCCCTTGAAGATGATCTCGGTGGCGAAGTCGATGTCGATCGTTTTGGATGGAATGCCCAGCATGTTGACGCGACCGCCGGGGCGAGCGAGGGCGAACGCTTGATGCACGGCCGACGGCACGCCCGACATTTCCAACACGACGTCGGCGCCGAGTCCGTGGGAGGCGGCATGAACCGCTTGTTGCGCGCCGTCGGGGTGGACGGCATCGTGCGCGCCCATCTGACGCGCGAGTGCAAGCCGTCGCGGATTGACGTCGGTGGCGATGATGTGGGCCGCGCCGGCCGCTTTGCAGATGCCGACGGCGAAGGCGCCGATCGGACCGCAGCCGGTGATGAGCACGACCGCACCCGGGATGTCGGCGGTGAGGGCGGTGTGGAAGGCGTTCCCCATGGGATCGTGAATACCGCCAATGTCGTAGCTGATCGCGTCGTCGAGATGCCAAACGTTCGTGGCGGGCATGGCGATGTAGTCGGCGAAGCAGCCGTCGCGGTCGACGCCGATGATGCGCGTGCTGGGGTCGACGTGCGCCTGACCGGTGCGACTGAAGATGGACCGTTCATCGACGATGTGCCCTTCGGCGGTTACGCGATCGCCGACTTTCACGGTCTCGACAAAACTGCCCACGGCCACCACATCGCCGGCGAATTCATGGCCCACCACAAATGGCGGCTTGCATCGACCGGCGGCCCAGGCGTCCCACTCGTAAATGTGGACATCGGTTCCGCAGACCCCGGCACTGCGCACGCGAATCAGCACCTCATCGTCGCGGATCGCGGGTTCGGCGACTTCGGTCAGCGTGAGCCCCTTGGCAGCCGACGTTTTGACCAACGCTTTCACATGCGCTCCGAAAAAGTGCTCACCTCAGCGTCACAGTCCCAGTCAGACACTGGGCGGGTGGAGACGTTCGTGATCCACCGGCTGAGGATGTCCAAAGGTCAAAACTGGCGCCTGGGATGGCACGATGGTAGCCCGAAAGATGGTGAAAAGAAAATTGTTGCGTTCTGTATTCGCGCGCGTTCTTTATACGCGCTCTTGCGCGATCTCTTTATCCACGCGTATATTCGCGTGAATTCAACGACTTGCGTGTGATATCCACATCCTCGCGACATGGGTTCGTGCAAATACACGAACCGAAGGGTCGCAGGACACGCAGGCACTACCGGAAACGCGTGGCGATAAAACGGCACGAGTTCCACCTGAAGTCGAGTGCTGCCCTCACGGCGGCGCATCACGCCAGCGGCACGGGTCTCCCGTTCGCTGGTCGCTCCTCGTCGCTGTCCGCGACGAGGAGTTCGGTCATCTCTCCGATGACCTCGGCGCTGCGCCCTGCTGGTGGCGCGCCCCACGATCGCTCCGCGATGCATGCGTCGAGCGGGTGCCACGTATCGGCCACCGAAAGCGGTTCTCACGGTGTTGCCTCCCCCACTGTGCTCGTGCCCTGTTCCGCGCGAGTCATCCTCTGCACGAGCCTCCTGGAGGCCGTGTAGCACGCGGCTAATCGGTGCTTCGGCACCGTTCACGCCACGTGAGCTCACCTTTCCACCGGGGGAAAGGGAGCGACCGAACCTCCGTTACGGAGAGTAGTATCATGGCTCCTGCCAAGAAGGCTGCGAAGAAGGGTGGCCGCAAGGCTGCAAAGAAGGGCACGCGTAAGGCTGCAAAGAAGGGCGCGCGTAAGGTTGCCAAAAAGGCGACGAAGAAGGCCGCCAAGAAGGGCGCTCGCAAGGTCGCGAAAAAGGCCACGCGCAAGGTAGCAAAGAAGGCCACCAAGAAGGCGGCAAAGAAGAGCACCCGTAAGGCGGCCAAAAAAGGCGCCAAGAAGGCTGCAAAGAAGGCCCGCAAGCCGGCAAAGCGCGCCAAGAAGGCCGCTGCCGCGCCGGCTCCGGCCGCTTCGTAAGTTGTTCGTCTGAGCAGTTTAGCAGCCACGTAAACGCGAAGGCGCCGGCATGTCTGCCGGCGCCTTTCACGTCTCGCCCCTCTGCATTCAGCGACCGCCGCTCAAATGCTGCCGTCGCTCGTCAAGCGCGCACGCCCCTAGACGGCCGCCAACGCGGCCGGACGCTCGCCGAGCAGCGTCTGCACGTCGAGCGTCTCTTCGTCCGGTACGGGGCCCCACACAAACGCAGTGAACCGCGGAGCCGACTCAACGCGTCCGCCGTCGGCGATGACGATCCCTATTGGCTCTTCATGCCCTGAATTTTGATGGAATCGCATGAGCGATCCTCCTCGTCAAAAAATGAGTCGACACGATCGCCCTCGATCGGTCATTGCCGCACGCATCACGAAAACGGCAGCTTTAAGATTCTGTACAGCATGTGGCGTGCCACAACACCATGCTAGCGTATATGTCTGTCAATGAATAACTTACAAATCAGCATTGGTTGGTAATCGGGCTGCCGTATCGCAGTGACACATCACAAAAACAACCAGATGTTTCATAACGACACGGAACGTGAGCCGGTTGCAAAGCAAACCGCTTACGCGACGGCAGCCTGCTTGCGTGCGAGAAAGGTTTCCGGTCGGCCAACCCCACGCTCGATCGAAATGGACCAGCCGTGGTAGTTCGACGTCAACTCCTCAAGGGCCGCACTGTCCGTACCGGCTGCGATCGTCTCCACAAGATGCACACCGCCGTCGACGGTCGCGCTCTGCAGCACTTCGATCACGCGACTCCGGTCAGCCGTCGACAACCCTGCGAACGCCGTCGAAGAACACACCACCGCATGGAGTGCAACGTCGGGCGCCCACGCGCCGATTGGCGCGCAATAGCTACGCACGCGCTGCCCCAATCCGGCCGCCTCGGCGGCGCGAACCACACGATCGACCGCATCGCGCGCAGGCTCCACCGATGTTACAGCGCAACCCCGCGCCGCAAGGAAGAGCGCCGGTCCCTCGCCGGTCGCTCCGGCCACCAACACGTTGCGATCGCGCGAATCCCGGAAGGCCCGCACCAGCGCGGCATCGGGATCGATGCCCCAGTGCTCGGGCTTGCTATACTCTTCAAGCATCTTCAGCCGCTTGCGACGCCATGTGGCGTACGTCTTGAGGCCGAGTCGACGAGCAATAATTCGATCCACCTCTTGCCATATGAGCATCTCCGTCAGCGCGATCTGGGCCGCGTTCCGGAGCGCGGAGACCGCCTCATCGCCGATTTTGAGTAACGCACTGCGCGAGACCGAGTCTTTATAATCCTCGATCTCGCGCTCGACGTAGAGCTCGTATTCGTACTTGAGTGAACGGGGCGTTGAGAAGGGCGTATCCATGTGGAAGATTGTGGATAAAGTACGCGTGAAAACACGATACGCAAGAGGCAATTGTGATATCCGAAGCGCTAATCGTCTGTAAATCCTACAGTTGCGAGCAGGACGGCATACTCGATCTCACAGTTTGGGCATCATCTTTGTAGCCTTGGAGGTATCGCGGACACGCCCAGTGCAGGCGGACCACCCCACCAACACCACGATCACTCATCCACACCGATGCCTGAACTTCCCGAGGTTGAACATGCCGCCGCGCGCTTGCGACAAGCCGCGCTTGGGCGTGTGGTGGCCTCCGCGGCCGTATCCCACCCGTCGCTAGCCCGGAACCTTCCCCCCGCTGCCTGCGCCCGCTTGACGGGCCGCCAGATCGTGGCGATCGAGCGTCGGGCGAAGATCCAACTGGTCACGTTCGAAGACGGACAGCTGCTGGAAGTTCACTTCCGCATGACGGGAGACTGGAACCTGGGCGACCAAAATGACCAGGCGCCGGCATACGAGCGGGTCCGCATCGTCTGCACCGACGGGACCAGGATCTCACTGGTCGACAGCCGCGCATTTGCCGTGATCCGGCTCCACGCGCCGGGAGCGTTCGTACTTCCGCCGCTTGGACCCGAGCCACTTACCGACGCGCTGTCGCCGGAAGGGCTTCGCGAGGCGCTCCGTACACGCCGCGGCCCCATTAAGCCCGTGCTGCTGGATCAGCGGATTGTGGCCGGGATCGGCAATATCTATGCGTCGGAGGCGCTGTGGGAGGCGCGGATCCATCCAGCCGCGCGCGCCAACCGCCTCTCGCTGTCACGCTTGACACGCCTGGTCATTGCGATTCGCGTCGTGCTGCTGCGCGCGCAGGGCAATCGCTACCACGCGCCGACGCTCGGTGCCGGCGATCCCGAATTTCAGGTCTACGATCGCGCGGGGCAACCCTGTGGGCGTTGCGGGAGAACGGTTCGGCGGATCGCACAGGCGGGCAGGGGGGGGTACTACTGCGCGAGATGTCAGAAGGGTTGAGTCGGGAGTAGGGAGTAACGAGTAGGGGGTAGTACGTGCAGTACTGAGTACTTCTTCCTGCAGTACTGAGTACTTCTTCCTGCAGTACTGAGTACTTCTTCCTGCAGTACTGAGTACTTCTTCCTGCAGTACTGAGTACTTCTTCCTGCAGTAGGGGGTACTGCCTACTGCAGTAAGCAGTACTCAGTACTGCAGGAAAAAGTACTCAGTACTGCAACTGAGTACCGAGTACTGCAGCAAAAGTACTCAGTACTGCACTTCCGTACTGCTCTACTCCGTACTCCCTACTCCCTACTGTTCACTCCTTTCTCCCGACTCTTTCTCCGTATAATATTCGAAATTCTCCGGCCCAACCTCCCGCCGATGCACGAGCCGTGAATGGCCATCACGGATGAGCGCTTCGACCTGCTCTCGCGGCACGTAGTGCATTTCGTACGGTGCGCGTCCGCGCAGGAGTTTCCATGCGCGGCGGAGATATTCCCGGCGCACGCGGTAGAGTACCTCGCCGAGCGATCCGGGTGCGTACGCTTTCCCGGACGGCACGTGGAATACTGCCGCGCCACCTGGGCGCAGGACGCGGAAGAACTCGCGGATGTAGCGTGTTGAACTCTGGGGTGGAACATGTTGCAGCACGATACTGGAATACACAAAATCAAACGTCTCATCGGGAAACAGCGACAGATCGTCGCAGGTATTCACCTCGTAACGCACGCGTGATCCCAGCGTGTTGTATTCGCGCGCACGGGCGATCATCGAGTCGGCGATGTCCACGCCAACCACGCGCGGAAAGTGCGCGCCGAGTGCCAGCGTCAACCGACCAACGCCGCAGCCGAAATCGAGTGCATCGCCGCGGGCGACGGCCAGCGGAATCGCCTCCAGCGACGACATCATGCGTGACACTTCGGCCACACCGGTTTCGAAAAACTCGCTCGGGTCCCACTTGTTGTAGCGCCGCGCGTGATCGGTGAGCACACCGTAAAGCGGATCTTCGCGTCCGAGTTTTTCGAATGTCTGGCGAACCGTGTCGAGTGTCACCGCTACGTGCCCAGTTGGAGTGAGCGGCTGGACGCTGCTCGTACGATGGCTTCATCAAAGGCGCGCAGCGTGGCGCGTGCGGTCGCCTCCCAGGTAAACTCCCCAGCCCGGGAAAACGCTGCAGCCGCTTTGGCTGCGCGCAGCGACGGGTCCGCGAGCAAGTGCTGCATGTGGTCGGCGAGCGCGTGGGCGTCGTCCCATGGGAAGGTGAGCGCGGCATCGCCGACAACTTCCGGCAATGAGCTGGCATCTGCGCAGATGACTCGTCCACCGGCGGCCATCGCTTCAAGGGCGGGCAGTCCAAACCCCTCATATCGTGACGGAAATACCAGCGCCGTGGCCTCGCGGTACAGTGCGCCGAGTTCCGGATCTGAGACATAGCCGGCGAAGTGCAGCCATGGTGCATGCTCGCGCTTCGCGATCCGGGCCAACGGGCCGCCGGGGCCGCACAAGACCAACGGCACGGACATGCCCCGTTCGTGCAGGAGCGTCATGGCGCGAAAAAGCACCTGCAGGTTTTTCCGCGCCTCCTGTGCACCGACGGCCATGAAGAACGGCCCATCAATGCCCAGCGTAGTGAGCGTGTCCGGTCGACGGTCTGCGTGCAGCGCGAGATCGTCGGCGGCCAGCAGCGTCACGCGCATCGCCGCGAAGGGAAGCCCCAGATAGCGTTCCACCTCGCGCGCCGTGAACGCAGAAATGGTGATGATCAGATCGGAACGCGCGACGGTTCGGCGAAATCGCGTGCGATACTTCGCGCGATTGAGCACCTTCCACCACCGGTGATCAAGCTGAAGCATCGGGACAAGGTCGCAGATGGTCGTCACCATCGCCGCGCGATGCGCGACCGGGTGGAGCCAGTTCCACGGATACCACACGACGTCGGCAGCGGTGGCGGGGAGCGCGCTCACCGGCGCAATGGTACACCGCTGCGAGAGCAGAGGGTCGAGGAGCGCCATCTGTTCCTGAAGCGGCACAATGTCCTGCGCCGACCGCACAAAGAGCGTGAAGCGAACATCGTCGCGCACGCGAGGCATTTGCCGAAGGACATTCCGGACGTAGCGGCCAATGCCTCGGCGTTCCTGCATCAACTTCGTGGCTTCAACACCGATATGCACGAAACGATCTCAGTTCTGCATCATAAGAAAACGTGTGGCAGGCGCTCGTCGTCAATCGACCGGCAACGGGCACCATGGCACACGAGCAACGGTTAATCGATGGCTTCGAGAAGTGCACCCTTGAGATAGCCGGTTTCCGGCACGGTCAGCAGTTCGGGATGGTCGAGCGGTTGTGCCGTGATACCGCGCAGCACGATGCGACGCCCACTGTCCGCGGCGGCTTCCTGCAGGAGTTCGAGGAATCGTGATTTACTCAGGTGAAAACTGCAGCTCGCGGTAAACAAAATCCCACCAGGGGCGAGCAGGCGCATGGCCTGCAGGTTGATGTCCTTGTATCCGCGCTCGGCGCCGGCCAGCGACGCTTTGGATTTCGCAAAGGCAGGCGGGTCGACCACGATCGTATCAAAGCGCCTCCCCTCCCGGTTCCAGTCGCGCAAGACATCGAACGCGTCGCCCACCTGAGACGTGATATTCTGTAACCCGTTAAGGGCGGCGTGTGCCTCCACCCGCGCGAGGGCTGGCGCGGAGATATCCAACGCGGTGACATGCTCGGCGCGAGCCGCCATGTGCAGGGCAAACGAGCCATGATAGGCAAAACAATCGAGCGCCGTACCCCGGGCGTGCGTGCCAATCAGCACCCGATTCTCACGCTGATCCAAAAAGGCACCGGTTTTCTGCCCGTCCCAGGGCGCGGCCAGAAACCGCACGCCATGTTCGTGCACCTCGACGGTTTTCGGCACGTCGCCGTAGAGCAGTTTGACCTCGCGCGGGAGCCCCTCACGCGCCCGCGCGGCGGGATCGTTCCGCGCCACAATGCCACGACATCCGGTGAGCGAGACCAACGACTCCACGATGACATCGGTCCAGGCGTCAAGACCAGCGGAAAGCAACTGGACCACAAGGATGTCGTTGTAGCGGTCAACCACCAGCGAGGGGAGTGCATCGCCCTCGCCATGGACCAGACGGTAGGCGTTGGAGTTCGCGGCGAGTGGGTCGCGTCGCGCGATCGTGCCTGCCAGGCGATCGTGCCACCATGTGGCGTCAGGGACGCGCGCCGGGCTCCGCTCGATCTGCCGAAGAGAAATCTCCGAAGCCGGACTCCAGAGTGCCCACCCGAGCGGCTCGTCGCGCGCCGACGTCACGGTCACGATCCCCGCCGGCGCGCTGGGGCGGCTCACGACATCGCTCCGGAAAATCCACGGGTGTCCGGCCTTCAGCCGCTTGGTGCCGCGCGGCGAAATCGTCGCGCGCGCGTCGAGCACTTTCATGGTGCCGCTGTCTTGCGAGTACTCTGTGTCTCGGCCAGCCGCAGACGCTTCACGAGTGCAATCGCCTTCGAATGCTCGGCGAACGTGGTGCGAAACTCGTGGTGCCCATCCGGATGCGCCACGAAGAAGAGATACGGGACGTCGGCGGGCGACAACGAGGCGGCGATGGACGCCTCACCGGGCGACGCAATCGGGCCGGGCGGCAGTCCCGCATACTTGTAGGTGTTGTACCTGGAATCGACTTCGAGATCCTTGTACAACACGCGATCTACATGCGACGGCAGCGCGAACTGGACGGTGGGATCGGCCTGCAACTTCATCCCTTTCTTCACACGATTCCAGTAGACCGCGGCGATGATGGGCCGCTCCTCGGCTTTCCGCGCTTCCTTCTCCACGATCGCCGCCATCGTCATCGCGGTATGACGCGAGATCGCAAGATCTTGCAACCGATCATTCCACTCGGGTTTCCACGCGGTCTCAAAACGTTCAAGCATCATGACCACCGCTTCGCGCGCACTCGTGCCGTCCGCAAATGAATACGTCGCCGGAAACAAATAGCCTTCAAGCGTAGGCGCCGGAACATTCAGCCGACGTTTCCACGCCGTATCCGTGACGGCCGCGCGCACCGAGTCTTCACTCACCGAGAGCGCTTTGGCGATCAGCGGGGCGATGTCCCGGACGTCGTAACCTTCCGGAATCGTGACGGTGTAACGCACGCCACGTCCTTCCACCAACGCATCGAGCACTTCGCCATAGCTTGACCGCCGCGCGAACTGATAGCGCCCGGGTTTGATCGCGCGCGCGCGTCCGGTGGTGGAGGCGAACCAACGAAACAGTCGCGGCGACTCGATCACGCCGGCCTTGGACAATATCGAAGCGGCGGCGCGCACTGAGCTTCCTTTGGGAATGACTACGCGGTCGGCAGGCGTTGCGGTGGCGTCGCCGCCCAGCTCACTCCACAACTGCCAGCCGCCAACGGCCACGACCGCCGCGAACGCGAGGCCCGCCAGTCGTACGATGCGCCGACGCGATTGCCTGCTCATGCCACCGGGAGCGTCGTCATCGCAGCGACCGCTTCGCCAAGCGCGACGCCCTGCTTCGCAGCGCGAAGCACGCCCTCAAGCAGCACCGCGGCGGCGAGCGCATCCACGTCTTCCTTCCGCCCGCGGGTCGAGCCACCCTGTTCCCTGATGGAACGCAGCGCCGCTGATGTGGTGAAGCGTTCGTCGACCAGTCGAATGGGAAGCGTCTGACGGGTGGCCAATTTTGCGGCTACCTCGCGGACTTCGCGCGACCGATCTGTTTCAGCGCCGGATGGATCGAGGGGCAGCCCGAACACGAAACCCCGCGCGCCTGACTCGTCGGCGCGCCGCATCAACTCCGCGATGGGCGCACGCTTGCCGAGTCGCCGGGTGATCACACCGCAGGGCGAGGCGAGGAATCCCAGTTCGTCGCTCACCGCCAAACCAATGCGCTTATCGCCCCAATCGACAGCCAGCAAGCGAGCGACCGGAATGGCGTCGGGTGCGGCCGCGTCCAAAAGTGTCACATCGGTCATCATCCTTCGGCCATTTGCTCAAAGAACTCTTTGTTGTTCTTTGCGCGCTCCATGCGCTTGAGCAAGAAGAGCAACGCATCTTCGGACGGCATATCAGCCAGGAAGGCACGCATGAGATAAACGCGCGACTGCTCGAAGGGCGTGAGCAGTAATTCTTCGCGACGTGTGCCGGATTTCTGGATGTCGATGGCTGGGAAGATCCGCCGCTCTGCCAACTTGCGGTCGAGCACCAGTTCCATATTGCCCGTCCCCTTGAACTCCTCGAAGATCAGCTCATCCATGCGCGAGTTGGTCTCGATCAGGGCCGTGGCTACGATCGTGAGGGAGCCTCCCTCGGCGAGTTTGCGCGCTGCGCCGAAAAACGCTTTGGGCTTCTGCATGGCGGAGACTTCCATGCCGCCAGACATGATGCGCCC